>Ga0315315_10000881_pt1 | contig 26833 bp, 20 predicted proteins | sample M140m3416metaG_FD_203699 | JGI IMG/M metagenome (GOLD analysis project Ga0315315, IMG submission 203699) | Ammonia-oxidizing marine archaeal communities from Monterey Bay, California, United States - M1 40m 3416 | ecosystem: Environmental > Aquatic > Marine > Intertidal zone | place: USA... | reverse complement strand
TTAGTAAATGGACTGGTAGTACCGATACCTACATTACCATTATTAAGTATAGTTAACCTGTAATTTGTGTTTGTAACATCGTAGATTCCAAAACTATTAGTTAAAGCAGTAACATTAAATGTATTTCCAGCACCATCTAATTTTAATGTAGGATTTCCTCCTACTAATTCTATACCGTCAAAATTATCTCCTAAATCATTAGTATACCTAAAGCTATCACTTCCTGATTTGATATGTAGAGAACCTGTTGGAGTTGAAATACCTATACCAACACTACCTGTTGAATTAATACGTAGTCTTTCTGTGTTTTTAGTTAAGGCTATTATATCACCGGTATTAACTTGTAATTTTATATCCTTACTTTGATTTCCATCTCCTAAGTAAACAGCACTTCCTGTCCAACCTACTACAGCTCTACTATTAAATTCAACTGTTGCAGTATCACCTATATTACTACCATCTGGTATTATTCTAAGTTTAGTGCTATCATCGGTACCATTAATATCTATACCTCCATCACTATTTTGAGTCATAGAAGAAGTAACTATAGAGTCAGCATCTGACCAAAGAGGTATTCTATTTACTACTCCTGTACCATCAATAGTACCTGATCCTCCTCCGCCTGCTACTGTTTCTATTATTTTACCAGAAGAATCAACCTGTAAGTTATAAGCAGCAGTTCCTGTGTATGTACCTGAACCGTATTTACCAAGTGTAGCTAATCCTGAAGAGCTTAAATGTAATGAAGATGTAGCGTTTCCATTTACTTGAAAGTCTAAACTTTTTGCTGCTATTCTTAAATCATGAGCTTGACCTTGATTAAAGTTATGAGCTAAAATTCTTGCTTCATTTGAAACAGAAGCTTGTATTTGAATAGCATGATTGTTTGATTGTATTTGAGATCTTATATACCCATCTTGAACTAATACATTTCCATCTTCTACATGTAATCTTTGAGAAGGAGTAGCTGTTCCTATACCTACATTTCCTGGTAAGGAAGAAGTAGCTGTTCCAATAATAGTCTGAGAACCAGAACCTAAACCTCCTACTGATTGTGATGTATATAATGTTAGTTTAGATTCCTGTGTATACCCACCTGATAGTCTTGCATAATCAACATCACCAGGATGCGAACCAGGTGCGTAGCTATCTCTTAATCTTAAAGCATGAGTAAAGTTACCACCTTTAATAACTAATTGAGCATTTTGTACTGAAGCTGAAGTGTGAGTAAATATATTATTTATATTAGCTCCATTCTTTATTATAAGTTTTTTATCGTAACCAGTAAGGTTATTACCTACTGTTATATCTCCTTCTGCTTTTATATCCCCACTAGCCGATACAGTACCTTGAACTTGTAGTTTGCTTTTAGGTGTAGTAGTTCCTAAACCAAAGTTACCAGAACTTGATAAAAACATTGCTCCTGTTGATCCATTATCTACATACCATACCTGATCTATAGCATTTGTTATAAAATTAAGATCTCCGCCTGTTCTTGAAATTCTAGAATTAGTAGATATTTGAAGTTCTGCCTCTCCACTTCCCATTGATCTTAATGCAATCGGTGCTCCTGTTGCGCCGTCTTCTAACAATAGCTTTACATCTGCTGCTGCTCCTGAAATATGGACTAAGTGTCCAGGTGTTGTAGTTCCAAATCCAAATTTACCATCATGAGTAATTCTTATTCTTTCAGAACCACTAGTAAATAGAGCAATATGTGAACCTGCTTGTGTAGATTTATTTGATAAACGTAAATAACCACCATTACCATCGTACTGAAGTTCGCCAAAGTGCCCGAACATCATTGTTGAATGGTAAGTATTATCATATTTTATTTCAAATTGCTGATATGTAGCTTGATATGCTTTAAAAGCACTTGTAGCTCCAGAAGTATGAATATGTAAGCTATTATCAGGATCATCTGTTCCTATACCAACCTTTACTTTACTGTCTATTATTACATTAGCTGATTGGGATTGTATACTTAATGACCCTGTTCCTGCTGTTCCTAAATCAATACCTTTATCTGCTCTTATAAAGAATGCACCATTTGGGTTACTGCTATTAGCTGAATTCATGAAGTACCCTTGTTGATGATACCCTAAAGCTGCTGCATCAAAAGAGCCTGAGTATATTCTTATAGTACCATGTTCATCTTCTCTTCCTACAAATCTTGCTATATTATATTGACTTCCAGTAGCAACAACATGTAATTGAGCAGATGGATTAGAAGTACCTAATCCCATTCTACCCCAATCGGTTATATAAACAGTTTCATCTGTTATATTACCTCCTCCTCTTAATTGTAAGTGATTAGAGTTAGATCTTTCTCCTATGAAAGTATTAGTACCTCCAAAGTAAATGTGTCTTCCATCACCATTTAACGTTATACTACCTGTAGCTTCTATACTGCCGCTTACTCTAAATTCTCCTTTTAAATCAGTAATAAGATCTCCATCTCTACCTAATTGCAATATTTCAGAACCTCGATGTGTAAATTTAAATCCTTGACCAACTGAGGTATGATCTGATAAAGATGCTGTTGTATTAGAATATGTTAATTTGAATCTTTCATTAAAAATATCAATATACTTTACATATAGAGTGTTCCAATCTTTAGTATGAGTACTACCTAAATTGTAAGCACCATCTGCTGTCGGTATTAAATTACCTGTGACATTACCTGGTAGTCCTACAGCTGTACTTGAAGACATTATTAAACTTCCAGTTATAGTTAAACTACCTGTTAGTTTCGCACTACCGGAAATAGTATGTACATGAGACATATCATTTCCTATAAATGCTTTATCAACATATAATTCACCCCAATACCTATTTGACTGACCTAACTTATGTGAACCATCGCTATCTGGTATTGCAGGTGATGAAAATTGTACTAAGGTTGTATTTCCACCTCCTATAAAGAAACTACTACCAGCAGATATTCTACCATGTACACCTGTATTATTAATTAATACTGTACTACCTCCTACTTCAACTCCTAAGCTACCGGTTATGTTTAAACTACCAGTTGATTCTATATTTCCTACTACCTGTACTGTTTGTGTTGGTAATGCTGTTCCTATACCTACTCTACTTCCGGAAACATATAATGTACTTCCTACACTTAATGAACCTGAAGCACCTCCTGTAGCTACCTGTAAACCGTAGTAATTAGTACTGGTAGCACTTGTGCCTATAACTACACCACCTCGAGTAGCATATGCTTCTGGGTTAAACATAGAAGGCCAGTAAGTTGCAATATTTACTCTTGCAGTATTTCCTCTATAAAAGGTCATATCTCCATGACCATTAGTATCTGATTTGAAACGTAGTATGGACTGTGAACCAGTATCCATTATATTAATATGAAGTGCATTACCGCCACCTACGTGTCCGTGTTGCATATTTATAATACCTGTACTACTGTCGTTATATTTAGGGTTGAAAGATAAGCTACCTGAAAATACTTTTAATGAACCTGTAAAGTCATGTATATCGTCTTGTGTATCTCCAAACTTAGTTGAACCACTATCATAAACTATACTTGAAGAAACAAATTCAGTATGGAATTCTTGTGCAGTTACTTTTCCTGCTACTGCTAAGTCACCAGTTAACGATGCATTACCTGTTCCTCCATCTAATAAGAACTGTGCAGATGAACTAAAGTTAAGTATAATATCACCTGTCATAGAGTGATAAGTTGGATCACCTGCTTGTATTTGTACTGTACCTTTATGGTTAGCTGTTGAAGAATCTCTTTGTCCTAATAATATAAATGAACCATTTGCTGAGTTAATATTTCTAGGTGCAATATATAGGTTACCATTACTTGTTGGAGTTGCTCCATTAGGTGCTGCAAATAAACCTATTCTATCGGTAGATGCATCTCTACCTAATCTTAAACCATTAGCTAAAGTTCCTAAAGCACTGATTGATCCTGATACTGTAGTATCTGTTCCAAATTTACTTGTACCTCCGATTACTGCATATGAAGCAGTATGGTTAGTATCGTCAGCTACTATTGAAAACTCATTTCCACCTGTGTTTGTTTTGGTAATATTGAATTGAGGAGAACCATCCCCTACATTAATATTAAATGTATCGTTATCTTCATTTATTAACCTTAAAGCAGGACTTGCTCCTGATCCGTCATCTAATATTAAAGTATCAGAAAATGTTTTAACACCACTTATAGTTTGATTAGTAGCTAAAGTAACATACCCATTCAAAGCTGATGTAGTTGCTGCTCCAATATGTGTTGCTAATTCTGAACCAGATACAGAAGTTACTTTAGAACCAGACATTACTAAGATAGCATCAGATCCCATTGAAAGTGCAGGATTAACTGTTCCTATATGTAGTTGGTTTTCTACAGTAACTGTTAAATCATTTCTATCTATTTTTAAAGAAGCACTATCAAATCCACCTGCAAATGAACTATCTTTAGCAATATGGAAATGTCCGGTATGATTAGTACCGAGTACAAAATCATAAGTAGTTGCACTGTTACTCGAAACGGATGCACCTTGTAAATTTATAAATGCAGCTCTACCGTGATTACTATTAGCAGCCACAACATTAGCTTTTATATTTAAATTACCATGGTATGCAGTTGTATTATCTGTTTTCTGAATTAACTGTTCACCAGCTACATGAAAATCAGTATTAGGTAATGTTGTTCCTATACCAACTCTACCACCTTTAAGTATAACCATTCTTTGACTTCCATTAGTCAAGAAAGATACTTGAGTTGAAAGATCTGATGTTGTTGTGTTAAGTAACGTAATTCTACCTCTATTACCATATTGAGCAAATATATCAAAATTTCCTCCCCCTATTATATCGCCACTATCTACTTTTACATCTCCAGTTGTAGCATGGAATGCAGTATGTGAACCTGTTAGATTTGTAAAAGAAGGATTATATTTTATACCAGTAATTGAACCAGATTGAGCTAATGTTGACTGATTAACAACTCCTGTTATTTCTAAAAAGTTATAATCTGCTGCTAAAGTGTTATTGTTATACCCTCCACTAACGTGTAAAGTTGTATAATCTACAGTTCTACTACTATTTAAAAATCCTTTTATTATATGTGCAGAAGTATCTGAAGCGTTAAGAGAACCTCCGGCTGTAAATCTTAAGGTTCTGTTTGAACCTTCGGCATGTAAAGATTGTCCTGTCCAGGAACCGCCGACAGCATTAGCAACTATTTCTATATTTTCAAATCTAGCTACTCTATTATTTGTACCTCCTTGGGAAACTGATAAACCACCTCCTGTGTATGATTGTGCTCCTATTTGTACTGTAGATGCTGGATTGCTAGATCCTGCTCCTATTCCTACTTTACCTGCAAAATAGTTTCTCATATCAGTATTTAACTGATATACACCAAAAGGAGTGTTAGTTTGAGTACCAGAAGTTAAATCACCTATATATAAACCGTATGTATTAGTTATTGTATGACCTGTGTTTGTAAATTGAGATAAAGTACCATGTGCAACTGAATATCCAATCCAGTTATTAATTGTACCGTTACCGTCTAATTCAGCATGAGTATTATAATGAGCTACAGTAGCTATTTGTCCATTACCTGAGGTATGAACTCTACTCATATGGTTTTTTAAGTTAGTTGCTGTTCCTGTAGAACTAACTGTTGTCATTACTTGTTGATGAGTAGTGTTTGAGAAACTACCACCTGTACCTGTTAGGTTAAAGTAATTTTGTATTTTATACATTCCACTACTTTGTGTGCTAGTAGCAGTTGTTGTAGCGGTTGTTTTGATTGTAGCTCTACCTGTTGAACCTGCTTGTGTTTGAGAGTCTAATATATCTAGTGGTGCGTCTGGAGATGTAGAACCTATACCTACTTTGTTATCCCCTTTCAATGTCATTACAGTAGTTTCGTTAGTATGGAAACCTGTAAAGTTCATTGTAGTAGTATATGGTGAACTTGAAGTTCCAGTAACTTCGATACCAAAATTACCGTTAGCTGAATAAGCGTTAAGAGGTCTGAATCTAAGTTCTGCTCCGGTAGTACCAGAAAGTAATGCATAACCTACCCCGCTACCATTTCTAACTTCTAATTTTCTTTGAGGTGAAGTTGTTCCTATCCCTGCGTTACCATTACTTAATAAAGTTAAAACATTTCCAAAGGAGTTTTTAAATCTTAAATCACCCACCCCTGCATCTCCATACTGAATTCTGCCACTTGTAGAGGGTGAAACTGCTCTTTGAAAAGAACCATCAGTAACTTGAACCCTCATACCACTATTTGAGTATACTTCAGAACCACTTATAGTACCTTCTACTGTTAGTTTTGTTGTTGGTGTGGTTGTTCCTATACCTACAAATCCTGTTGTTGAGCTACCTCTTGATACTGTTAAATAGGGTGTTGAAGAGCTATTGCCAATTGAAAGAGTACCTGTTGATGTTCCGGCGGTAAATATTCTCCAGTATGTATCATTGGATCCTTGACCACCAAATCTTATTCCATTGTTACTTTCTAATCTTAAATCACCTCCTGTAATATCTAATTTAAAGTTAGGTGAAGTTGTTCCTAACCCCATCCTTCCTACCGGTTGACCACCGGTGTTTGTACCGTCTATATAAACGAAGGCAGCATCTGTGTCATGCTCAAGAGTATTAGCATCATTCCAATATGCAATGCTTTGTGCTGATCCACTTCCGTTTACTCCTCCGGCAGTTTGTATTGTTGATAAGGAAGCAGAAATTGATCCCCAGTCGTCTATTTTGACATCAGAACCAGTTATACTAGTTATTACATTAAGAGAGTTTAGTGTAGCGTCTGACCCGCTAACTATCAGTTTTTTCCAGTTTGGCATATCTTTTCAATTATGGTTGGATACTCAAAGAGCCCACTTCCTTTTTCAAGGCCTATAATATTATTATATATAAATAGCAAAGGGAACCTTAAGCTCCCTTTTTATTCTCTAATTGTTCTAATGCTTTAGAAAGTTTTAACCAAACCTGGTAAAAATGTTCAAATTCTTGACCAGTGTAAGTTGCGATTCTCATTTTAGAAAGAAGAAATTTTAAATCTTCAGCGGTTAATTGCTGGTCTTCTTTCTTCTTCTGTATTACATTTAATATTCCCATATAACATTTTATTTTAAATTATAACTATTATGAATATATAAAGATATCGCCGTTAGTTGCAATTCTTATATTTCCATTTGCTACATAAGAAGCAGAAACTGCTCCTATATGTGCAGAATTATTTTCATCAATTACTTGTGCTGCATAAGCAGTACTATTTGCAGTAGCTTGTGATGACGATACTAAAGCGTTGAATCCCCATCTATCATCTCCAGCATCAAATATAAACGCAGAACCAGATAATCCACCTTGGTCTATAATAAGACCACCTTCATCTGGATTGGCTGAACCTGAATTTAATAATATAAATCTATCTTCTACTAATAAGTTTGTAGTGTTTACCGCTGTTGTTGTTCCATTAACGGTTAAGTTACCTCCTACGGTTAAATTAGATGCAATTGAAATACTATCTTCTAATTGAGAACCATCAATAGTATCTGCTCCAATAGTTGCTACACCTGCTGCTGTAATTGTTATATCACCAGATACTGTGCCAAATACAGATCCGCTAATAAATGGCATCATTGAGCCAGAATCTACTGTAAATGTTCTTGCATTTGCACCATCAAATGTACCGGGTGCTGATAAACCAGAACCTGCTGTTAATGCGTTAGGTACTTTAAGTACTGATAAGGTATCACTTGTTAAATCAATTGTAGTACCATCAGCTACTGAAGAGCTTAACATTGTACCTTGAACTGAATCGGCTGCTATAGTTAATGCACCTCCAGCTGCTATTGTAGCATCTCCACTAACATTTGCAAATATAGAATCTTCTAAATTGGAAAAACTAATTTTCTTTTCTGTACCATTATCAGATAGTAAGAAATGATCTTGTGTTTGATGTAATGTAGCTGCTCCGTATGCACCTAACGTATCTATGTTTTGTGCTACACCTGTTAATCCGGAACCGTCACCACTAAATGAACCTGTAAATGAACCTGTAATTATAGAACTTGCAGCTGTTGAAGTAATGCTGTTTGCTCCAATGTTTAAAACGTTACCGGTTAAAGTTAAACCAGAGTCTTGCAGTACTCCAGAAGAACCTACTTGAATTAATTGAGTAGTAGTTAATGAAGGTAAGTTTAATTGCCCTAATACGGCGGATGATCCACTTACTATTATCTTTTTCCAATTTGCCATGATATTCTTTTAATTTTTTATATGAGTCGTCTATTAATAAATATGTCTTAATTATTAAACCCTAGGAAATACTCATCAGAGCCAGAGTAGAATAATCCCCCTGAAACTGCTGATGGAGTTGTCATCTTAGGTTTAAGTTTAAAAGTTCCTTCCGCGGTTACTGCTACCTCTTCTTCTCCTTCTACATTTATACTGAAGTAATCTTCATTGCCATCAAGATTTATTTCAAAGGAACCTGATTGAATACTGAAAGATCCTGTGTTAGATATAGCACCTGAGTTAATAAAGTTACCTGTGTTGTTAATATCACCGAGGTTATTAAAAGATCCTGTGTTTACCATTGAACCGGAGTTAGAAAATGAACCGGTAAAGCTATTTACACCGTTTAGTGCTTCAATTTCTATACTCCCTGATATTCTTAAAGAACCGGTTAGTACTCTTGAACCGGCTAAATCTCCATCTATCTGTTTCCAGTGAATTAATCCCATTATATGCTCTGTATTTTACCGGTTATTATTACTTGATCTCCACTATCAATTGTATATTGAAGTTGAGTCGTATTAATTGTTACTACTAAATTTGATCCTGATGTGACAATACTATAATGTTGTGTGGGTACAAAGGTACCGTTAACATAAAGTATGTGTCTTTCTACTCCAGGTACAAATCCACCAGGAGAATCTACAAACTGTACATTAGTAAATGTTGCTGTATTAGGAGCTGTGATTGAGTTTGCAATAAAAGTATTATTTGTATTTATATAAGCTATTTCTGCTGGAGTAAGTGAAGATTGTGGTGGTTGACCTCCTCCATCTTTATCTATAAACCTTACAATAGTCGAATCTTGAGATACTCCTGCTTTTGCTGTTAATTCTTCTAAAGTACCGGCAGTTTCCATTTGAAAATTTACACTACCTTTAGTATAATACTTATTCATACCTGCTATATGAGCTTGAATACTATCTGGTACTATATATCCATACATAGTTAGAGTAAAAGTAGTCTTGGCAGCTCTGTCTTGACCTTGTGAAAGTTCTGTAGCAGTAGTATAAGAGTCTATTTTAGCTCTAAAATTAAATTTTTCTTTGTCCCCCCAGTAAGAATCAGAAGCATAGTTAATAGCTTCTATAATTTTATTCATTTGCTCTATATAATCCGTAAAGATTAGACAAGAATAGGTCAAAGTTACGTAATCAGGTACAATTACCCCATACATTTCATCTACTTTACCTCTATTAGTTAAAACACTGAATCTATCATAAATATTTTTACGAGAAAAAGACTTTTTAACTATTCCAAACGTTAAAGGATTGTTAGGGTCAACTTTATTTCCTAATCCTCTATTTCTTTCTATACTATCTCTCTTAAACATCAAAAGAGGTGCCTGTATTTTACCGTTTTTATCTCTATAAAATCCGTCTTTCTGAACTGCTTTCCATCTTTCTGGAGAACCGTATAGTATAGGTACGTTTTTTCTTTTACCGTTCTGTATTACTGAAGGTTTAATGAATTTATTAAAGTAATACACAATAGTTTCATCTATATCTCTTAAACCTATATGAAATCTTTTAGTAGTATCTGTTTTTACAGATCTCTGCAGTTCTCTTTTAGTAGTATCGTTTATGATAGGCTTTTGTCCAGTAGCTTTTGAATCTATAATTGCTTTAGAGATTTCCTGCTGTGTTTTTGGTACTGGTTTAATGTTTTTTGCCATAATTATAAGCTTTGTCTAGCGATTCCTACTCTATCTGCTCTTGTTAAATGAGAATCTAATATAATAGATATAGAATCTCCATATCCTGCTGCTCTTTCTACATTATAATCGCCGTCTCTACCGTAGAATAACTGGTTCTCTCTTATTGTATCCACTTCATAATAGTCTTCATGCCACATTAGTATATCTCCTACCTCTGGTACTAACTGTATATCTTCTAAATCACGTTTTAGTAATGCAAAGGATGCTTCTCTTCCTAAATCAGGACCAAATTCATCTATATCTATTACCTGATCACCTCTTGTTATCAAACAATTTAACTTTACAGGTTCTAAAAATGTTTTTTGTAAAGATTCACCGTATATATTAGTAATAGAATCTGAGATACTTAATTTATACAGTAAAACTTCTTGTTCTACTATATCTTTTAGTAGTTCTCTGTTTACTTTTACAAATAAATTAAAATCTCTCTTACTTCCGAACAACATTATTTTTCTATTATAGTTTCTATAGCTACTTCTATTTTTATTATGTTAGGGTACTTAGTTTCTGCGTTAGTTTTGAAACTTTGAAAAGCTTCTTCACCGGTTTTTTGAGTAATTAACTTAATTTTAAAAGTCATCATACTCATTTCTACTGCTGAACCAGCATTAGTAACAGTTGTTATACCTGGTAATGCTCTTAATAGTTCAGCTAAGTCTTCGCTTTCACCTTCTTTATAAAGGATCCTAACCATTCCTTCATAAGTTTTAAATTGTATTTGCTCTAAAATTTGCAATAACTTCATTATCCTATATGTATTGTCATTGGTACTTGAGAGAGAGTCTGTCTTAAATAATCTGCTTCAGATGCTTGTGTTTCCATCTGCATCTTTCTAGAAGTTTCATTTAACATTTCTCTTAAGTTAGTTATTAAAGCATCTTTTTCACTTCTTGCATCTGCTAATAAGTCTGCTTGGTTTAATGTTGCTTCAGAACCAGGAACTGGTACTGTAGTGTACTTTCCTCTAATATACCCTAGATTTTCTTTAGCTAAAGCTAGAGCATATTGAAATATCCACTGTCTACCTACACTATTTATGTGTGCATATGTTGGATTATCATAAGGTACCTCTGATACTGTGGTGATAATATTAGATGCGTTATTATAATTTATAGCTTCTTTATCAGTATTTTTATAATATTCAAATATTAAACTACCAGTTACTGTAGGTACTGGGAATAGTTTTAATTGATTATTTACTAGTTCGAAAGAAAAAGTAGATTTTCTAATTTGATCATTAAATTCAATTGCTTGCATCTTTAATACATCATAAGAAGCTGGCATTAATAGGAAATTAACTCCAGGACTAAATTGTCCAAAACCAAAAGTATCCATTAAAGACTGTACTCCTGTGCCTGTGCCTGCGTAAGGATCGAAAAATCTCGTAATAGCAGGAGGAGCTTCGTAAAAAACCCTTCTTATCTCTATACCCCCTGTGATTCCTTTAGCTGTTGCCCATGCATCTAAATCATAGTTCTGTACTGAGCCTGTAATATCTAAAGAACCAGAATATTTAGTTACGTTACCTCCTACTTCTGCTTCTGTACCGTAATTTTGCGCTATTGTTACAAATCTAGTGAGTGTAGGTTCTACTAACTGGTTATTAAGAGTACTTCCTGTTGATGCTCCTTCTAGGTTCAAATAATTTTCTCTTATTCGATATTGAAATATTTCGTTTCCGTAAACAGTTACTGCTTCTTCAAAGCAAGCATAGAAAGAACCTGATGTAAGTTCTACATCCATCAAAGGGTACCCTAGTCTTTGTGCACAAAATTTAGCAACTTTATCTGCATCTGTAGCAAAATTAGAGTCTGAGTCATAAAAGCCGAATGGTGTTTGCCCTACGCCAAACGTCGAAGACCCAGCCCATATAGGTATATTAGCCATAGTTCTAGTTTATTTATAAATAGTTACTAATCTCTGAAGGTTTTATATACTTCTAAGATTGGGGCAACTATATCGTGTCTGTGGTTGTGTAAAAGTGAGTGAGTTTTAAAGCCACCAACTTTTTCTTCTATACGAGATAGAAATGAAAACCCAGTTTCTCTTTTATCTTTTAAATCAATCTGAGCCATATCTCCACATATTACCATTTTAGATCCCTTACCTAATCTACCTATCACAGTTTCCATTTGATTGTGAGTTACATTCTGTGCTTCATCTACTATTACAAAGGAGTTAACAAACGTTCTTCCTCTCATAAAAGCAAAAGGAACTATTTCTATGTTACCTTTTTCAACTTCTTTGTCTACCTTATCCTTATTATATAACATATAAAGATTGTGGTATATAGGAGCTAACCAAGGATCCATTTTTTCTCTTATATCACCAGGTAAAAAACCTATATCTTCTTTTGATACTGTTGGTCTAGTAATAATTATTTTAGTTACTTGCTTTGTAAATAGAAGATCTAATGCAACTTGAGTAGCTACTAACGTTTTTCCACTTCCTGCCATTCCTTTAAGAACAGTTACAGGAGAGTCTAATATAAATGCTTTAGCAATTTTTTGTTCATCGTTAAGTTGTACTTGAAATTTTATTGGTCTTTTTGGTCTTCTTTTTTGGACGAATACATCATCCGTGTGGTGGTTTGAAGGCATGTAGGGAACTTTTTAATTTATATTAATAAATAGCAAAATTATAGGAATAAAAAAAAAGAAAGGGGCTAAAAAAGCCCCTCTCCTAATATAAAAAATAATACAGTAAATATTATACAGAAGTTAAATCTGCAACAAATACTTTTCCGTAGAATTCTGGTCTGATCATTTTCTTAGCGTAACGAGTCATGATACCTTTTCTTGGAGTGAAGGTATTTGGATCGTATACTAAAGGAGTCATGATTAGCGGTACATATGGAGCATATACAGCACCACTTTCTAAGAACTGTCCACCTCTAAAGCCCATAAGGATTGTGTTTTCAGTTACGTAAGGGTTTTTGTATACTTTATATCTACCATTTAATTGACCTACTTTCTGTACTCCGAAAGCAAATTCAGCCTGATCACCATCAGTTGAAGCAGCGTATCCTGGAATAGATTCTAAGATAGTTGCTACAGAAGGAGAACATACTAAGAAGTTTGCTCCACCTCTTAAAGTCTTTTGGTGAATTTTGTTAGATACTTTTTGGATTTTAGTACCAAGAGTTTGGAACCACTGTCCTTGAGTATTGTAAAAGTCTGAAGAAGCACCTGCCCAAGCAGATCCATTCCATACTTTATTGTTCTCAGCTGACCATCTTTCAGTAGTAGCTGCATTTGAAATAAGCATATCTAAGATCTCTAAGTCAATTTCCATTGAAATGTACTCACTTAATAAAGAAGTAAGTTCAGCTTCAGCGTCAATTGAATGATAAGCATTAAGATCTTGAGCAAACTCAGGAGTCCATTGTGCTTTCAATTTTCTAGTCTTAGCAACTACTGCCTCAGATTTTAACTCTACGTTAATTTCTGGGATAGCAATTGTACCGTTAGCTTCTTGTGCTTTTCCATCCTCAAAGTCACCTCTTGTTTGATCAGTTGGTTGTTTGTGGTATTTGAAAGTAGCAGCAAAAGCAGTTTTTAGGTTAGTATTACTTACAACAAAGTTTACTACATTTGAAGCAGCATCATACTTAGTGTACTCTGGATATGCAGTGATATCAACAGATTGAGATAATAATCTAAATGCTCTTACACCTTCTGGATCAAATCCAGGGATATCTCCTGTTGCTACAGAAACTTTTCTAAGGTTAGTTAGAGTAAAGTCAGCATTGTAATCTACATCTGCAATTGCAACTGAACCAGTAGCTTGAGATCCTCTTGATCCAGATACATCGTTGATAGAGTATCCAAATTGTCCAGCACCGTAAAGTCCACCAGAAGCATCAGTATCAACTGCCATTTTTGTAGCAGCTTCAGTAACGTTACCATACATGTTAGTATTGTTTCTAGCTTGTGCTTGATCAGTTCCATATTTGAAATCTAGATAAAATACAAGACCAGAAGGTAAGTTCATTGGTTGTACTGAAACAAAGTCTTTTGACGATATTTGAGCGAATACTTTACGTACTAAAGGTAAAGCAACACCAGCCCACTGCTCACTTGCAGTAGAACCATTCCCTATCGCGCCACCACCTGTTCCAGATTGTTCTGCTACGATTTGCTTTGCTTGATTTTCTAACATGATAGACATGTTTGAAGATTCTTTCTCTCCTAATCCTTCAAGCAATCCAGAAGCAGACCATTTTTCAGCTAAACGAGAAGCATCAGCTTGTAATGCTTTGTACCCGTTTGCACTTTCTAAAAGGTTATTAATTTCCATGATTGAATTGTGTTTTTTAATTTTAATTAATTGATTTTTTTTAAATAATTCCAGCTAATTTTTGCATTCTCTGAACCGCACTAGATACTTCAGCGATAACTTCTGGCTTACTTGCAGTAGTCCCAGTCGCTTTACTCGCCATACCTAATTTAGATTCTTTAATAGCAGTTGGTTTTTTAACTACTATGTTATCAGAAACTGTTTCAAAAACTAACTTTACTTCTTTTACCGTTTCAGCTTTATCGAAAGCAGCGATAATGTTAACTTTCTGTGATTCATTTAAGTTATTAGACTTAAATACTTTATTCACATACATTAACTTAGCGTTCAATAGATTAACTTCTTGTAGTTGGTTTTGTAGAGCTTTGATAGTTGTTAAAGCTTCGTTTAATTCAGATACATCTTCCTTAACTTCTTCTTTAACTTCTTCTTCAACTTCTTCAGAAATTTCTTCTTCTACACCTTCTTCTTTAGTGTTACAGTGAGCTTCTTCCATTTCTTTATCTCCGTGTTCACCTTCTGCAAGTTCGTTTTCTAATTCTGCTAATAATTCATCTAGATTAATTTCCTCCTCTTCTGCACCAGCTTCCATGTCTCCCATTTCTGCTCCTGCATCCATATCAGTATTATCTAAACTTTCTTCATCACCTCCCATTTCTTGAGAAATAATGTCACGAATAAGATCTTTTAAGTCATCAACTTCCATGTCTTTAACTTCAATTTCTTCTTCGTCTTCTGCTTCGTCTTCAGATTCTTCTGAATCAACCTCCGCATCGGCTTCAGCTTCGTCGTCGCCTTCTGCTTCTTCCATAGGTTCTTCCTCCATTGCTTCTTCTACTTCTGCTTCCTCAAGTTGATCATGTGGATTCTCGTCATGAGCGTCTACATTTCCTTGAGCTTCTGATACTTCTTCTTCAACTTCTTCAGATTCTGTTACTACTTCTTCTACAGAAGAATCTTCCATCTCTTGTAGTTTAGCAGCTAACATATCTTTAAGATGAGGAGTTAAAGTCTCTTCTAAAGCTTCTTTAGCGTTAGTAATAGCGGCTTCTCTTATAGATTTAGCTTCAGCAATAGCTTGCTTGAATAAATCTTTGTTTGCCATTTTTAATAAATTTTTTGGATTTCTACGATTATTGAAATCGTAATAGAAAATAATATAAAGGTAATGCAGTATAAGTGACTGCATATTCGTATATAAATATATACTTATTCCGGAAAACTACTATTTAAATGATCTTTTTAAGTATTCTACTGTATACTGTATTACATCTTTTTTAGCTGTTGTAATATCTCTGGGGTCAGGACTAGTTGTTTCTTTCCATTTTTCCCACTCATAATGGATATTCTCTAAATGATCGTCTAAATCCATTTCGTCAATAAACCAATAATTATCTACCTCATTTAATTTACTTTGCTCAGTAAGTTTGTTTTCAACTAAAAATTTTCTTAAATTAAAGTTTTTCATTATGCTCTCAAAATATCGTTAATAATATTGTCTAAATTTAAATATTTAGATACTTTACCTTTACCTTCATTTAACGATATAGGGTTCATAAATGCACCGTGAGTAGATGGATTAGATACAAAATCCCAACACACTAATTCAAAATCAGGTTGTACTTCTAAAGTACCTTCGTTTGTCTGTTGTACTGAACCTGTACCTCTAGAGGAGATACCAATTGTATGTCCTGCTTTAATTATTTCTTTTACTATATTACCAGCAGGAGTATTTAATAGTTCTACTTTACCCATCAAATCATCTCCTTTCCAGTATAAGTCTTTTACTATATGAGATGCATTTTTTAAAGATACTATAGCTGATTCAGGATGGTCTAATTCTCCGTATGCGTTTCCGTTGTTAACGAATTCATCAATATATTTTTTTACTTCACGTATAAGTATATCTTTATCGTAAACTCTTCCGTTTTGGTTTTTAGCGCCTGCTCTTTGCATAACTCCTTCTACCTCAAAAACTCCAGGACGTTCCTTAGATTCTTTAAGAATAGATTTAAATGGCGTAACGTTTACTAATACTTGTCCCATGTTATTATATTTTATCGTTTTTTTCTTCTTCCATAAACGATGAAGCAGCTGTTAATCCTGGAAATAAAGCTGACATTATTTCTATACCGTCTGCATCTTTAAGGAATGATTTAACATTCTGTCCTTTTTCTTTAGCAACTATTTGTATTTTTCTTAATGCTTCTTTTGCTTTATCTTTTAAATTTTCATTTACTATTTCTTCAATGTTTTCATTTAAACCTAATTCTTCTTTATCTTCAGCATCAAGTAATGATACTAAAAATTTATAAGCTTCTCTTGTAGGCATATCTAAAATTAGACCTTTATTTAAATTTCTAATTATATCTTTAAGATGTGGTCTATCAAATTTAGATGAAAATAAATCACCTTCATTTACTTCTTCTTCTACTTCTCCTTTTGGTTCTTCTTGAGCTAAAAGGTTTAGCTTATCTATAATTACTTTTAGTTTAGGGCTATTAAGAAGAGTCTCATTTTCTTTTTCAGCAGCTTTATTTATAAAAGCAATGACTGCAGATGCCATTGTCTGTGGTGTCTTTATCTGATTTGCTAACTTGTTTAGTATTGAATCAGGTATATTAGGTAATTCTACTGGTGCTGCTTCCTCTATTTTATTTTCAGCTAAGTACCTTTCTTTATTCCACTTATGTATATTAAAAGTATCTTTCATTTTTTTTTATTTTAAAATTCTTCGTTATAATAATCAACTGCCATATCTACTATATCTGATGATGGTGTTGGATCTGCATCTCTTCCTTTTTTATTTTCATCTCTTGCTTCATCAGCATAATATTCAACAGAGCTATCTATAATAGTTTGTAAATCTTCATCTGATATGTTTGGTAGTTTAGCTTTAATACCTGCTTCTACTTGTTTTTTAAACGCTTTATCATTAATATCAGAATCATACTCACTAAAGGTATAAGTTAATTCACCTCCCTTTTTTTCACCGTCTACATTTACATAAACAAATTTTGGACCTTTTTTATTTGGTCTGTTTTTTAATACTGTTTTCCACTCTTCATCACTTACTTTCTTTAAAACTGAATAATTATCTGTATTGTATTCAGGAATATCGAATTCAATTACCCAACCGTGGTCATTTCCTGTAGAGATTTTTCCATCTCTAGCATATTGAGTTTTTCCAACTACATCCCATTCTACTTTAGTAACTGTAATTTCTGTTCCATCTTCAGTTTTTAATTTATCACCTACCACATAATATGGACCATTATCAGGCATTCCTAATGTATTAAAAGCATATTCTACATCATCTGAACCTTGGAACTTCTCCCCATTAGGTTTAACCCCTAAGTCCATTGATTTATCATTTCCTGAGTATTTTAGAATAACCTTGTTGTCAACTTCTTCTAGTACCTTACTATTAGAAGTTAATTTATTTTCAGTTAAAAATTTTCTAAGGTTAAAACTATCCTTCATTATTTTTTATTTTTTTTATTCTCCTGTAAAGTACCGTTTACAGAAGGTCTTGAGTATACTGTTTCTTTTTCTTCTTCTCCTAAAGCTTTTTCTCCTGAGTTATGCATATCGATATCTCTCTGAGTAATCATTTTTACTTTAGGTTGGTCTAATCCTTTAGTAAAACCTCCTTTAATAGCAGGTCTTAAATCTTTATTGAATGCTTGCTCAATAGCTGGAGCTAAGAATCCTCCTACTTTTAAACCTTCTTCATTTCTAATATCTCCTAAGGTATCGTATACTTTTTGAATTTTACCTCTTGTCTTATCGTAGTAAGATTCTATATCTGTTACTAAATCTTGTAACGCGATAATGGCTTGTTTCATACCTTCAAATCCTCCGTAAGTTTCAGAAAAATTAGCTAAAGCATTCGTAGCAGCTTCATTTACTACTCCTTCTTCTAATACTTTACTAATTATAGCTTTTATGTTTTCTTTTACAATCTTATTCTTACCCATTGCTTTTTTAATAGCTTTATCTTTACCAGCCATATAATCATCTCCGTCTATATCTCCGTCTCCATCGTGATCTTTTCCTTTCTTTTCTTCTAGGTTATCAACCATCAATTGCATTTCTACATAGTTAACGATATCTCTTTTAGCATGCTCTATCATTCCCGGTTCGGTCATTGGCCCCATTTTCCATTCTTCCCAAGCGCTAATTAACATATTAACAGCTCTTTCAAACATTGGTCCCATAGCTTCTACATATCCTCCAGTTTCATAATCATTTTCAGTTACTACTTTACCGCCTTTAGATTTAGCTCTTCTACCTTCGTTTATAGCGTCATCTCCGTCAAACAATTGAGTTTCTAATCCTGCTAAATCAAAATCATATCTATCAGAAATTGCTATCATCATTTCCATAGCAGCTTCTCTTTCACTAATATCACCGTCTACAGCTATATCTTTTATACCTTGAATACATAAATCAAATGCACCTCTTGATTCTGTAACTACTTCTTCGTTTTTCTTTCTATGTGTATTGCAATGTCCTTCAGAGATATCAGATAAAGTTTTTCTAATAGCATCTCTGAATAGTTTTAAATGTTTTAATGCTCCTGCTTTGTCTCCATCTTTTACATAATCTATAGCATTTCCTAAATGACCATTTTCACTATGATAATTAACGTCTTCGAAAGAATCGTATACTTGTTGCATTTTTGATACCGGTGTGCTTATTTTTAACTTTAAACCAGCTTTCAACATACCGTCATAATCAAAGTCTGATGAGAATTTATCTCCTAATTGATATAGTTTATCAATTGCTTTCATATCTGTATCTTTGCCGTACTTAGCAATCTTTGCCATTTCTTCATCTGACATTTGCTCATCCATTTCAGTATCAGGTGTAATGAATTTAGCTTTAGCTTTATCAAAATCTCCTTTGTATAATGATTGTACTACTTTACGTCCTAAAACTTCTAAATCATCTAAATCTAAAGAATGAGGTCTATTAAATCCTTTTAAGTAACCTTGACCTATCATTCCATACTCTGCTGGATCAATAACATCGTCGACTGTTTTAGCTACTTTTTCTTGCATATAATCTCCAGGCATTTCGTAGTTAGCTAGTAAGAAGTTTTCAAAATTATCTAATGCATCTTCAGGTGTTTGCTCTTTTGATTCAGGATGTGTTTTAAAGAAGTCTCCTATAATTTCATCATCAATTAAGCTCTTACCATTTTTTGGGTTAGTATAATGTTTTATAATAAAATCACCATTATATTCTTCTTGGTTGATCTCTGTCACTGCTTCTTCTTCATCTAATGGTTGGTCATCATCCAAGTAAGCTTTTTCTAATTGTCTAATAAACCACTGTCTTTCACCTTCATCACCTGAAAAATCAGCATGTACAAAATCTTCTAAATCATTTGCATTTTCAATTTCAGCAAACTTATCAATCATACCTTGAAATTCTGCTTTATTATCGAAGTAACCTTCAGCATACTGCTCTAACCAAACATCAATTGCTGCTTTTTGTCCTGGGTTAAGTTTGCTAAAGTCCATGTTATCGTAGTCATCATTAGCATCGTAGCTTTCTTTGATAGTCTCTTCTTTCAATTCAGCTTTTTTCATGCCATTAAAAGTATCTACCTTATTTTTTTCATTTGGTTCAACCATTTTATCATGCTTGTCTACTTTCTTTGACTCACCGGCCATTATATTAAGGTAGTGCATTTCATCTTTATCAAGATTTTTTATTGCTACTTTTTCACATGCTGTTTTTTCTTCTGCAGTTGCATTTACAGGGTCTATACCTTTTTTCGTTAATTCGTAATCACATCCTCTTCTAACTGCCTCATCAGAGTACTTAGAAACTGGGCATTCATATTCTAAAGTTGTTGCTTCTTTCTTTACCTCTGAAAGAATACCTTTAGATTTAAGAATCTGTACCGAGTCGTCAAATTGGCTGTATGGAGATAAAAATTGTGATAATTCTCTTTTAGCATCTCTCACAAATTGAGATTTAGAGTAGTTACCCTCTAATACTGCTTTATATTTTTCTTTAATTGTTTTCATCTAAGTAATCAAACATTTTAGTGTTATTAGGTCTTTTTTTAGTCTTTGCTTTTTTATAGCCTAGCTTTTCCATTTGCTTTGTAGCTTTATTTTTTCTGCCATCTTTACTAAAAGCATTTGGAGTAAGGTATCCTCCTACTCCAGATGTTGTGCTAAGTTCTTCTAATACTTCTTTAACCGCCTGTACTAACTTGCTTTTTTTCATAATCCACGCATTTCATTTACTAAATCGTAATATTGCATAAGATTAATTAGGTGGTTATCTGTAATTTTTTCTGTTTTTTTAAGAGGTTTGATACTTTTTATTACTTCTTCTAACTTTATCCTTACTACATCATCTTTAACTTTTTTTGTTAGTTTAGATATCTGCTCTTGTATTTTTAATATTTCATCATTAACTAAGTTTCTTAACCTAGTTGTAGAGTCTACTGATGTAATAAACTCTTTTAGTATATTCTTTTGTTCAGGTAGTAAGTCTTTATAACTAGTATTAAATTTCTCTAATAATAATTTATATGAAAGTAGTCTTAAATCTTTATCATACTTTGCATATTCTTCAATTAATGAATCTTTTACTTTATCTTTATTAGTTTTTACAGAAGTTAAATGTTCTATTATAGTTAACTTGTTGTTAATTAAAAAACTAGGATTTACTAATGTATCTGTATTTTGTGCTTCTAGTAAACAGTACATAGCAGCTAAAGGTTTATAGTCTCTAACTTGTATGCCAAAAAATTCATCTAAATCGTAATGATTTTTAATTTCTTTTATTAATCTATATTTCTGCTCTTTTAACAGCTTTTGATTAAGTTTACGAGAAATTTCAGTTATTGTTGATACTACCGTTTCAGCTTTAACTTCAGCTAAGTTAGTATTTTTTAAAATATACTCATACAGTTTTAATTCTTTAGCTAGGGTTGTTCTACCTGCGAAGAATTCTTTTAAAATACCTAATGCTGGTGATTCATTTCTAGATAATGTATCTGCTGCGATTTGTTTTACGAGTAATTCATAAATCAAGCCGGTATTTTTGAATTTTGAATGTTTTATCTTCATAATATACGGTTACTATATATAAATATGGGCTAGTTATCTAAATCTTTAAGTTGAGACTCATCTAATAACTTAGAATTATCTTCAGATTTTTTTTCGTAAATTAATTTCTTATCGTTTACAAACGAATCTTTTATTTGATGGTAGATTTTTTGTGCAGTAGAATTGTCAGTTTCCATTACATTTTCGTTATCAGAAGGAAAACCTCCGTGCATTCCATGTACACCTAATCTATCTCTACCTCCTAACGGGTCATCATTAGTACCGTATACCGACATTTTCTCTCTAGGTCTTCCTCCTTCAGGTCCAATCTCATTATATCCAGAAGGTACTTCTCCAGGTCCACCACCTTTTTCTGTTGAAGTTGCTCTACGTCCGTACATAGAAGCTAAATCGTGAGGAGTACCGTACGATCTACCTGATTTTGCTGGATCGTTTCCTTCTGCTTCTAATTGACCTAATCTAAATACTCTTTTAGAGTCTTCTCTTACTAAGTCTCTCATTTCATTATACTGATCTTCAGATAGATTAAATATATTGTCGTAAATGTAATCGGTAGAGAAAAGTTTAGAATCTTTCATTTGATTTGCTAGATCTACTTTTTCTTTTAGTAATGCTACTTTTTCTTGTTCAAATATTATAGAAGGATTCGTTAACTTTATTTCAAAATTTGTTAAGCTTTCTCCTGTGAATCCTTGAGTGTATAAATGTACTAATGCTATCTTAGTTAACTCAGATTCTAATATTCTTTGAATTCTTTCTACAGTTCTTGCAAATCTAATATCTTCAGCTGCTAGAGTAGCTTTACCTTGTAACTCTCCTTCATATCCAAAATACGCTTTAGGTACTTTAAGTGCTGCAAATAGCTTAGACTGTAAGTAAGCAATGTCGTTTGTTCCGTCATAATCTAAACCTTTGGTAGTTTCTATTCTTGTAGAAGCATCTCCTCCTCTTACAGGTATGTAGAAATCTTCCATCATATTCTGCATATTAAACTTTAAGTTATATTGACCTGTTTTAGGATCAACATAAGGAGTCTTTTTCATTGTATTGATAGTCTTTTGCATAAACTGATCAACTTCTGCAGGTGGAATAGAACCAACATTAACAAAGAAAGTTCTCTTTTCAGGAGCTCTCATTATACGATGTATCAACATCGCATCTTCCATTAATGTTAATTGCTTATAAATTTTTCTACCAGGTTCGATATAAGATCTACCGTATGGTAGGTAATTAGTATCGGAAAGTAACCTAAAGTGCGCTACTTCATAATTATCTAATTGTATAGCTTTTGACTGTTTATTAGGGTAATATGAAGGATCTTGAGAAGCCATAATTCCATCAGGATCTATCGCAAATTCTACTTTACCAGGATTTTCTTTATCCATACCTTCAAATCTTGCCATATTATATACAGTGTAAGGTAGAACATTATAAACTCCAAATTCTTCAGCGATTTCTAATTTTAAGAAAAAATCACCGTACTTACACATGTTTCTTGTCCATGACCATAAATTAAATTCAATATTTAATACATCATAAAAAAGATTATAAAGTACACGTTGAAGATTTTCATCTGATGATTTGATAGATAGTACTTCTCCTTGATCACTCTTCAATGTAGCCTCGTCTGCTATAATATCTAAAGCTGAAGCTATAATTGGATCTGTATCCATTGCTTCGTAGTCAGAGTATAATTGAACTCTTAAAGTTTGGTAATTAAGGTTAGGGTTATATAAATTCTTATTATTATATATGTGAAGTCTAGTAAATCTATCTACTAAAGAGTTAGTTTGAAAATTTCCTGTAGTCTGTATACGGTTAATATCAGCTACTTTAAGCTGGTCACCGCCTATGTTTCTTATGATTACATCTGATGAAAATAGTCTCTGCAGTCTGCCAAATAAAGAAGTATCAGCCATTAATGTTCTGTTTAGTTTTTACTATATATATTATAAATAGGACTAATTAATTAACCAGGAAATATCTTCCGGTCCATAGCCATTATCTATAATATACGGATTATTTTGCTGATTTCCAACTGATCTCATTACAGCTTTGTTTTTTGAGTTTAAGTTTTGAAATGAAGATAATTGAGCTCTTGCTAGGTCCATCCCCTGTTGACGTAGTCTTAAAGCTGTATCTCTTACATATAACGCAGTTGCACAAGCTATAAGTAAATCATCATTATATTTAGTTTGAGCTTGGGGTTTACCGTTTTTCCAAACAAATACTCTCATTTCTCCTAGTAATCTTTTAGATTGAATAGTAACACCTTTTTCCCTAATATACTCTATCATCTTAGCTATTACTAATGGTCTAGTTCTAACTGACATAGTAAATCCAGGTACGAGTTTATCTCTTTCGTACTTAATCATATAAGATTCTACTGTCTCCATTTGTGATTTAGAAGAGTAGTATAAATTCTTATATTCACGTTCTAATATCTGTTCTATAGTAGCCCATCCTATATTTGCATTTTCTACAACAAGTAGTGCATCATTATATTCAGAAGCGATTCCTACTAGTACGTTACCGTAATCTTTAGGAGAGAGCTTACCTTTATATTCACCTACTTGAGTACAGGTTTCTATATCAAAAATATGAAAAGCAGAATAATCGGCAGAATCTCCTCTTGCTACGTCTGCTACAACCATATAAGTTTTTGTATAATCAACTCCTTCCCATATCCACAAATTACCGTCCACTCCTCTTTTTTCTAAAGGATCTTTCAAATATGTTTGTTCGTAAAACATCATATCTTCTGGTTCAAATACTGTATCTCCAGATGCTAAGAAATCACAATCACATTCCTGTCCAGCCATTCTTGGACCTAGATCTGAGTCTTGTTGGTTCCTCCATTCTTGATTTCTTTCAGGGTGTACAGTCCAAGGTAGTTTAATAGGTACAAAGCTATTTTCACTTGCTTCTGCCTTTTCCCATGTTTGATGAAACCAATTACCTATTCCGTTAGGAGTAGATAGAGCCATACACTGTCCTCCAGTTGCTAATGTTTGTTGAGCTGCAGTAAATGTTTCTTCAATGTTATCGATAAACGCTGCTTCATCTATAAGTAACAGAGATACTGCTTCAGATCTCGCAGCATCAGCATTTGATGATTTAGCTGTTATCTTAGAACCATTTTTAAGTCTTAATGATAATTTATTTTTTTCTACAGCAGTCAATCTTAACCATTTAGGTAGTTGGTCGTACATAAACATAGTTTTAGAAACTAAGTTACGTGCTGTTGCTTGTGTTGTTGCTAATGCTAAAACGTTTTTATCTTTATGAAATAACATTAACCATAAACTATACCCAGATGCTAAAGTTGATATTCCTAACTGTCTTGATTTAAGTGTAATTAGGTATTGATGATCTCTAAATAAATGTAATACTTTATCCTGAAATGGGTATAAGTTAAATAAAATTCTACCTCTTGTTGGGTGTTGGATGTAGCAATACTTCCTCATGAAGTACGCCGGATCTTTTGCGCACTTGATATATTCTTGTGCGATAATTTTTTTAATATTTTGTGCCATAACTATTTTGCTTTGTAATCACACATTATATGTGATGGATACAATTTGCCTTGTTTATTTCGTATATTGATTTTGAATTTATACTTTTCTGTTTCAAATACTATATCTAATCTTTTACCTCTACCATTTTTACCTCCGTATTGTATTTCTATACCGGAAGTAGGTTGAGAAGCTTTTTTATTATACTCATCCCCAACAAAGAAAAACTCAGGATTTCTTCCTCCTTTTAGCATATGGTACCCTGTACCTATGCCGCTTTCTACTAATTTAAATAATTTATTTTTATCGTAGTCGTTGGTTGCTTTATGGTATTGAGAAAAATCAGGACCAGTACCATCTTCTTTATATTCGTTAAATACTCTACAAAATAGTTCGTTATCTACTCCAAATGTTTCTAGTAAAGCTACTCCGTTTGGTGTGTCTATTTTACCGTCTGAAAAATCATCTTTAGGGAAAACAGTAACTGCAACGCCTGCGTTAAAGAATGTTAATGTACCTCCAAATTTCAAAGAGAGGTATATTATATCTGCTCCTTTTAAAATAGTAAGATCAGTAAGTGTTGCTGCTAAGTTTTCTCCTGAAAAACCTACTATTGGTCCTTCTTCTGTAAATTCTAAAGGTCTTCTTTTATTCTCTCCTCCTTCGCTTTTAACACTAAAATTAGTTTGGTTTAAAGAAAATTCTTCAATTATTGATTTAGTTAAGTCTGAATGTATATATTCTTCAGAACCGTTTTTAAAGTTGTTTAAGTCTTGTGCAATTTCTTCTTCAAACTTTAATCCCTGACTGTTAATTCCTCTACCTCCTCTTGAACCTTCTCCAAAAGTAATAGAAAGACCATTCCATTTAATAATCTCATTAACATCTTCTATTTCAATATCTAAACCTTTTTCAAGATGTTCTATAAAGTCTCTATTATTTTTTAAAGTTCTAGTTATCTTAGGGCTATTTTTCTTATTAGGATCTAATGCTATTGGATCATCTATTTTTAATCCAGGAAATGATTTTACTATATCAAAAAGTTTTGCTATCTTAGGATTAGTAATATTAGCAGATGAAGTTGGAAATTCAGTATAAGCTTCATTAAGATCAAACCCAAACATAGATTCAAACAGCTTCAGGTCATCTTCGTTATTAAGATCAGGGTATCCTTTTTTAGTCCTATAAGACCACTCTAATATGACTTTATCAATTAGATTCATAGCGTAAAAATTAAGCTTCAGGTTCTTCAGCTGGTTCTTCGAAATCTACAGGCTCATCTCCTAAATCTTCTCCACCTTCTTCTTCTCCTCCTGTATCTGCAGTATCATCTCCTGCATCATCAGCAGCGGTATCATCTCCACCTGCTGCATCATCTCCAGGAAAGTCTCCTCCTGTACCGCCTCCTGAATCTGTATCAGTTGGTTCTACAGGTTCATCTGGTTCGCCCATTGGACCTTCTTTATATAGTATAGCTAATTTATCAAGTGCTTGTTGGTAGTCATCTATTTTATCTATAAAGTACCTTTTACCCATTATTTGAGCTTCAAATCCCTTACCTGTCCATTTTAAGATATAGTCTTGACCATTCGTTAAATTTATTCTAAACTCAGTTGGTCTAGGAGATATCCAATCTATTTTATCAACAAACTCTTTAAAGTCTTCAGTTTGTAATTTTATTAAAGCTGCTTTTAATGTTGGAAACTTTTCTAACATTTGATCTGTTGCATCTTCTAATACTGTTTCTGGACCTGCTTCTTCATTAATACCGTCGATAGTTCTTTTTTCATATTCTGCTGATAAGAAATCGTTGAAGTATTGGTTCATATTAAAGTTACTAGGTAGAGTTTTATTAGGATCTTGATCTGCTATTCTATTATGCATATAATTAATAAAGT
>Ga0315315_10000880_pt1 | contig 26835 bp, 29 predicted proteins | sample M140m3416metaG_FD_203699 | JGI IMG/M metagenome (GOLD analysis project Ga0315315, IMG submission 203699) | Ammonia-oxidizing marine archaeal communities from Monterey Bay, California, United States - M1 40m 3416 | ecosystem: Environmental > Aquatic > Marine > Intertidal zone | place: USA... | reverse complement strand
TTGATCGCCAAGAAGAAGGCCGAGGCGAAAAAAGCAGCCAAAAAGGCTTCCCCGAAGTCAGAAAAGAAGAGAACTCGCTGCCCCAACGGAACCCGCAAAAACAAAAAAACGGGCGAGTGCGAGAAAAAGTAAGAACATCACCAGTTAGTAATCCATTTGTAACATATTCATATGCTATTGTATATGAATATCCATCGTCTTTGGGCTATATGTATTCTCGTTCGTCTCAGTTTGCTTATCGCAATAAGAAAACTATACAAAAATGAAACGTTCAAAGCGTTTGCTACAGTCGCACTCGCTGTAATGGGCACAGGGTTTATATACAAGGCATTCGCCGGTTCTAATGACGAGGTTCAAATAGCCGACGTATTCTGGCACGAAACCCGTTACATCCATGGCATCTTGTACTTGTTTGCTGCATACTACCTATATATAGGCAATATTAACATGAATACCGCCGTTCTGGGTACCGACCTGGGGTTCTCGATACTCTACCGAACGATTACCGGACAATAAGTTTCCTATATTTGCGCGGCATATTCCAAAAGCTTCTTTTGCTCTTCTGATGTCTTTCGCTCGAAATAAGCCAAGTTACGAAGATATATCGCGGCTCCTCCGGTTAATTTATCCTTGTTATCGCGCAAAAACTTATAGAAAAGGGCATCCCATACATTGTTCCAATAGCCATCGTTCTTGTAGTCAGTCATCTGACGAATATAGTTGCTCGTGCTCAAATAGGGCTTTCTCATGGTATTCGTGGAAAAGTACCCCATGCCATATACATTTCCCACCATGACCCAGTCATAGCTATCACATGAAAATTCCATAAACCAGTTATAAATCTGTCGCGGATGGATTCTCGCCAGATTCATGAAGTTCAACATGATCATCAACCGCTCAATATGATGCAAGTACCCATTCTTAAACGCACGTTTTATTGTGACGTCAACTGGGTTGATACCAGTAGTCCCGTTATACCATTTTGCAGTGAGTTTCTTGGAATTTCCAAAATAGTTGGAAGCCACCAGGTTCTTGTAGTCGAGAACATACAACATTCGCTGATACTCACGCCATCCTATTAACTGCCTCACAAAACCCTCATAATTATTGATCTTGACTATTTCTTTATTCTTCTCATAATATCGGATAACCTCTTCGAGCACCTCATGAGGAGTCAGTAACCCAATGTTAATAAGTGCAGATAACAACGAGTGAAACATGAAAGGTTCATTCTCCAACACGGCGTCCTGGTAAGTACCAAAATTTGACAGGCGCGTTTTAACAAAGTCCTTGAGCCACCTTTTACTGGTAGCATGCGTTACTGGAAAGTAAAAATCATCAACGTTAGCATAATTACGTGGGAAATTATCATTAACATATTTTTTCGCCTCGAGAACATAGCCAGTTGCATTATCATTCACCTTATCCCATACCGTAACAGGAACATCCAAATTTTTGATAGGTGGGGCTCGGTTCTCCGTATCATAACTTCGATTTATATACGGTATTTTGATTCTACCTGGTTTGTTTGCAATTTGCCACTCATAAAAGTGCTTATGAAAAAATATAGTCTTATCACTTCTCGTCTCATTATATTGCTGTATATCACGATTTGTTAGCAAAAATAGAGGGGTATCCAATATTTTTATATCGGAATTTCGGTCGGTAATGCGTTTATAAAGCAAATGATCACATGGATCAAACATGTATGTATGTTCTCTACGATTAAAGGATGCATACCCATAGGTTTTAGCTATATCATAGTCAATATACGTAACCTTATTGCCAGGAAACTGAGCCTTGAGATAATCCGCATAGTATCGCATACTGGCACGATGGAGAACCAATTTTAGCTTCGAAAAACGAGATATACGTGCCTTATCACCAAAAAACAATGGGTCCTCGACAAGCGTAAATGATAATGTACGAATGTCTAAATCAGACGGCAACACTTTGATAAGAGCCTTTTTAGAAAATAGATTGTGTGGGAATAATAACAATTTTACCATATACACTATGCAGTCATTTTGATTCTATTGATCAAAATCGTCCAAATTGCCATATTTTTCTGGAATTTAATTGACAGCATTAAGTATATTTTAGCTCTATCGTAAATATTTAGCAGATGTAAAGTGCAGTAATATATATTATACTTCAAACAATATAAATAGCAAGAGCAATAACAGTATATAAAATGGTTCGTGCTTCTAAGTCTACTACTGCGTCCAAGGCCACCAAGGCCAAGAAAGAGGTTGCCGCCCCGGAGGTTGCCCCTACCCCTGCCCCTGCCCCCGAGCCGGTTGCTGCTCCCGCTCCTGCCCCTGTCGAGGAGGAGGAGGTGTCCGTCGAGGCGAAACTTGCTGAGTTCTCTTCCAAGCTTCAGCAGGTGCTCTCCGTGTTCAACACCCTGAAATCTGATTACAAGACCCTCGCCAAGACGGTTGAGCGCGAGCTCAAGGCCGCTCGCAAGGCGTCCAAGAAGAAGCGTGCGCCTGCCTCGGGTGACCGCAAGCCTTCCGGATTCACCGCCCCCACCAAGATCAGCGACGAGCTCGCCAAGTTCCTCGGCAAGGAGCCCGGAACCGAGATGGCCCGCACCGCCGTGAGCAAGGAGATCCACAACTACATCAAGTCCAACAACCTGTCCCGTCAGGACAATGGACGATACATCAACCCCGATGACAAGTTGTGCAAGATCTTGAACTGCAAGAAGACTGACGAGATCAGCTACTTCAACCTCCAGACCTACTTGAAACGCCACTTCAAGAAGCAGGGTGAGCAGTAAATACATACATACATAAATATACCAACCTAAAACATAAAAACGAATAAATATAATTTGTTACATGATAACAAATTACATAACAAATTGAAAATATTATATGAATATATAATATTACATGTCGGATACTGAATTTCATTATGTAAGCAACAGAACAATGGATAATAGTCTAAACAGAAATATAATCAACAACAATCCACATCTTTTACACTCATATGAAGTAATAAAAAAAAGAAATAATTATTGGGGTATTTTTTTACGAGATAAAGAAGAAATAATCGGGAATACAATGGTGTCATACGAAAAAGAAGATAATATTGATTATTTGTTGTTAGTTTCAGTGTACATAGCTGATAAATATCGTGGTCGTAAATTATGTAAAGCACTTGTAGAACAAACAATAATAAAAAATGAAATGCGAAAAAAGACAAACTTGATAAAAGTTGTTATAGCTGGAGGTATGCCAATATTAAAATGTCTTCTTAGTGTTTTCAAGGAACATAATTATACTATTAAAAAATATAAGACAAAAAATGAAAACATACAAATACTACAAAATATACGACCCGAAACCGCAATAAAAATAGAACAAACCAATTACGAAAATGATGTCTGGCAAACATTGTTTTTTGATAAAAATAATTAATAACAGTTTCGCATAAATAATTTAAATCTAACTATTTATTAAGTAATAGGATTGTCTAATGACGGATAAAGAACCCGTCATTAGTATTGAAGACATGGAAAAAATAACGAATTGTGAGTTTTGTTGTGAAGATAAAAGTTTTGAAACATATTATACTGCGAGAAGAGGAAGACAGACATACTTTTCTTGTAATGACTGTTGGGAAAATCGTGAAACACAAGTAGTAGCATATTCAGCATATACATGGGAAAAATGCACTTTTCCTGGACCGGCATTCTACTTCGTCGACGAAAATGGAAACGAAGTATCGGAAACATAACTATACCCTAATGAAATTATAATTCAATAACATTTCGCAAAGTGGGCCATAATTGGCGGTTTTCCTACGATAATGCATATTATGAATATTGATATCAAGATTGTCATCTAACTCATATTCATTTTTCACCACCTCAAATAACCCTACATCTACATGCTTTGTATGACATAGCCATTCCCCAAATTCCATGCCCTTACCGTGTTTCTTATACAGGTAATACAGTTTCATTGTAGATGAAATTGTAAGACCATGTTCATTATAATCATTCTTGCATGCAAACATCGCTTGTTTGAAATCCGTCGCACGTAGCTTAAGATCTCTGATTATATTTTCATATTCATACCACATGATCGTATTCGCCTTCAAATCAAGCATCCTGAATATACGCGGACATCCATACACCAGCATATCCATATCATCACTCATACACCCATATGCAAGTCCTGAAATACAAAGCTTCGCACACAGTTCATCCGCTTCTCCAGTCGCTTCAATGAATTTAATCCCATAAAGAGTGAATAATTTCTTAACGCTGTCTATATGATGGTTTTTCACTCTTACAAACTTTCTCTTTACCCGCTTCATATCATCCATTAACGCGGTTTTCTGGTCATCCGTTAATTCTTGCGTCTGTAACGTCTCTTCCATTCCCTTATATACATTTTCCGCATCCTCCTTATCCTGAATGCGGCGCGCGATTGTATCCGTTTTAGACTCCGGTGGCTTTCCATCAAATATAAATATCGCATTGATATGATACTTAATCAAGTTCGATGCCAAAATAAACATATTCTCTATTAATTTTCCATCCGCAAGGAACTTATATATGTATATGCTTACGTCAATAACTATCGTATTATGCGACAGTTCAAATAAAGGACGTCTGCGTATAGAACGTGTAGTACACTTGCGTTGTAAATAACCATTTAATTCTTTGATTCCCATTTGTCTGTATTAAAACCCGCGATGACGACGATCAATTTTCAACAAAAAATAATGTGACCACCGCTAACGGTAGTACCATTATTTTTAATTATTACTGTATAATATGCTATTTTCTACTGGGTGACATACTGGGATGCGATTTGCGCACGCAAACCATCAATGACCCCCATCATTTTAATATATTCTGTATCAATAAATCGCTGTACTTCTTCGTTTTTACGTTTAAATGCTTCATCCAACTTTTGGCAACGCATTATTGCCTGCTCCTTGTTCAATTCTTGATAATCCACGTTTGCAGTGGGATTCAGATTCTTGTAGAATCGGAAATAAGATGCCGATCCATGACTATTACGAAATAGTTCTCTTGTTTTTACAGATTCATCTGCCGTAAAACACCCTATCTTTTCGATAGTTCGTCTTACCTCATCCCCGTAATAGCGATCCCACATATGAAAGTGGATAAATGCAAACTTTTGTTCTACACCACCGCGTGTTTTGCGTGTATTAACGTCGATACGCTGTACGTGACCAATACATAGAGCTTCCTCAATTAGCCATTTTAAGTCTTCGTCTGTTTCGATCTCCCGACCATCAACAATGATCCCCTTATTCCATACCTTAAGATACAGACTATGCCATTCACCTTCATCAATTTGAAGAGGGGACTTGATATAGTTGGAGTTCGACGCGTCTACAATGGAGATATTCATAATGTTATTGTCTTTATTTTTGCTTTGCTTTTAGTATGCTTGTATACATCCTTATTGAGCCATTCAATCAATCAATTTTACACAAAAACTTATTGATTCACAACAAAAAACGCCCTTTCGGGATCGTTTTTATTTATTGTTTATTGTTTTATTTTATTCACACAGTAGCACTTCTATATCGTTATTCAGTTCCCCTATTTCATGACGCAAAGAGCATATAATCTGCGTTAAATGTTCATACTCCGTCTTTACGAAGCGGTCGACTTCTGCATTCTTTGCTTTAAGTGCCTCTTCCAACTTCTTGCACCGTAACATCGTTTGTTGATGATTCATATTTTCGTATTCAATCGTAGCCGCAGGGTTCAAGTTCTTGTAGAAACGAAAGAACACGGGCGCACCATAGCTGGTACGAAATGGTTCTTCCGTTCGAGAAGAGTTATCAGTGAGATAACTCCCTTTATGGTCGATGCTATCCCGGACAAACTTTCCGTAACAGACATCCCACATATGAAAGTGAATAAACGCATACTTTTGCTCCTTACCCGGGCGATTTTTACGTGAACCTGCATCAATGCGCTCTACCTTTCCGATACACAGAATCTCTTCAATGAGCCACCTCAGGTCTTCCGTATCATTGATCATACGTCCATCCACAATGACATCATCGGGCCAGGACTTAAGATACAAACTCTTCCAATCATTCTCTTTGAGCTCATAGGAAAGCATCACATAGTTCGTGGTTGAGGCATTTCTCTGATAATTGAATTCCATTTTTGTTATTGTATTTCTTTAATTACTCTTGTGTTTGATTCAAATAATGACAATCATTTGAATCAATTTTTCCACATCATATTATTACTTTTGTTGCAATTCACGTCTTACAACCATAAGGTCTTTGTCCAATTGTGCGGGGATTTTCGGAACATATTTCGTAAGCTTTGCGTCGAGCGTATCACGCAATACTTGTCCCAACTTAGCATTTTGGCTGAACTTTGCCATTAATGCATTTCGCCGGTCCTTAATATTTCTTATAAGTTCCCCGCACTTTTCTTGCACAACCAATTGTGCGAGTTTAAGTGTCTTTGACTGCTTTGTATTCGAATCAAGTGATAATGCGTGATATACATCGGGATACTTCCCCCTTACTCTCTGCGCAATAACATAATGATCCACAGTATTCCATTGTTTTCCATCGAGAACAAACGGTGCGGCATATGCATCATCCAGCCATCTTCTCCAATTTCCATAATGTTGATCCGTATCCAGTCGGGAAAAATCAGTCTCCGTTCCTTTCTGTATCTTTTCTCCTGGCCCTGTACCAACTGCATGTCCGCCTGACGAATGTACATGAAACATAATAACGGTATTGGGTTCATATCCATATTGAAGAGCGTAATTAACATCGTCCACTTCATCATCAACTTTTTTGGCATATCCAATAAGAGCAGCGAGTTTCGAAAATAAGGGAGCGCGATTCTCCATACACATTCGTGCCATATCCGTTCGTATTTGAATGGGTAACTCCGCAAACGTGAATGCACCTAATCCCTTGTAAGTAATAAGATCATATGTATCCCCCTTTCGAAGAAGAAGGATGTAATAATCAGCATCCTTTGTACAATAGCCTTCACTTATCATAGTGGCCGCATCATTACTATCTCCATTAAACTCAATAACGTGCACATTAAGAGTCTCGCCTATAACCGTCTTTGCCCACTTATCCAACAAAAATGAGGGGGATGTAACCACCAACTTAAAATCATCCACGGTTTTAACTACAGACATATACTTATACTTTTCCATCATTCTACAAGCCATAGTATGTGTCATGGAAGCATTTCGAAATTTTGTTCGCGTATCCTTTGCGTCTTGTACAATAACGCTTCGAGCAGACGGATCATACACATTTTCGTGCCTGCGGCGCAGAATGCCTGCCATTTTTCGCGCTTCACTGATAGTATGTTTCTGTCGAAGACATTCTTGTGATAGCTCGTTATAGTTGAGAGCGTACCGTTGGTATATTTCTTTGGTAACACTATCATGAAGTATTTGTCGCATCATTGAAACCGTAACTTTGCGCCCAACATATTCCATTGCAGCAGAAATGGCAACTATATATGAATCCACTGTAGTCGATGTAACGCGTATATCAAAATTATTGTTGCGATAAATATTTTCAATCCACGTATTTCCAGGTGACGGCAAAAATTCTTTGCGATAACGTACAACGTCCTTTGCAGTTTCCTTTGGCATCGATCCACTCCTTGTTGGAACAATATTACTCACTGGTATTTTAACCTCTTGATCTCCTGAATCATCATCACTTTCTACAATAAGTTCCTCTTTGTCAGTGTTGTCTATAAATACATCGCGAAATATAATAACAGTTCCCTTCGAAAGATCCGGCTCTCCTTGTTCATCAAGATTCGTTATCATGTTTGCTACCTTCATTTCAAACACTCCTATCCGTTCAATGCCTCGTTCTGTCGTCGTATACACTGGATTATATACGACTCCTTTGGTACTAAACTCATATCGAGGCTTACCCAACATGATTTCTACCCACTTATCATTGTAACGATACTCATATATACTTGAAGCGTGCCCCTTATCCTCTTCATAAGGTTGCTTTCCTTTATTATACTCTATACCAGTCTTGCTATTTATGATGTGTTTATGCATATATTATAACAGCCTACTTATTTTTTTTACGTTATACGAACTTTTTCCCCATTAAGCATTTTATTGTTTTTGCTAACCCACCATCAATGCATATTTCATCAGTCGAATAATAACGCTGCAAAAGTGTGTTCCATTGATTTTGCGAAAAATGTTTGCGAAAACTTATCAAACAGGCTTCTTGTTCAGAAACGTCTTCAATATATAATGCACTTCCCAATACTGAATTATGAGACATCATTGTCAGGGATGTCATCAAAGGCACATATTCAGCCATTAATGTCTGTAAAACACCTATCATTGCACTTGATCCGCAGATAATAATAAATGATCGTTTATTTTCTTGTATAAAAAGATCTATAATCCCATACACCTGCATTGCCCATACAAAAAACAATGCAATCCTAACTCTGTACTCAATAGCAATATGGCGCTGACATTCAAAATCAGATAATCCAATACATGTACGTAAATCACTCTGATCAAACTTCATATACTCTATTATTTGGTTTGTATTCATATTGGTTTTTTCCGCTTTCCTGTAAGTATATCTACCGTATCCATTAACTTGTATTTGCACCTTGTTGTAATACCATTACACTCTCCTCTTGGTATTTTTGCAATAGTCTTTACCGACTCTATAACAGATTCGCTGCACCGCAAATCGCTTATTATATTCATACCTTCCACACAAAGGATATATATGTGTTCGGCCAAAAGTTCATTTTGTTTACTCATAATTATTTCATCCTTACTTGCAACCATTTGCGCAATCACTCGATTTATGATGTTTACCACATAGGACTTGTCTATTATTTCATTTATAGCAATATACACCACAAATTTCGAAAATCCTTTTATTTTGTCATTAGTCGCTCCTATGCTGCATTGGTCATCATACGTACACTCATCATCCGGAACCTTAAGATTTATAATACTTTCTTCATATATCTTCAATTGTTCCCGCAATTTATCCATAAATCCATCATTGATCTTATCAATACCAATAAACGTCTTGTATAATTTGGCATATATACTCACAAAGAATTGGTTACCATACACCAATTTAAAGAACGCTTCCGTTATTTTGTCAAAATTAACCGTGTCACACTCATTAACAAGTTCATTGAGCAATTTGATGATTTCACCAGATAACTTATCATAGGTTGCTTGGGTAATCTTATTCATACGATCGCGGATCTCATTAATACTGGCCTCAATTCCCTCCGTATTTATAAACTGAGCAGTCGGCTTAAAGTCAGGATTTGGTACATGATGTTCTGTACGACGTCCTCGATGTTCACGCGAGTCTCGAAACCGCACATTTAATGTACGCACAATCGTAAGAACTTCTTGCGGAAGAGGTGCAACCAACGTCATTATATTATATATGTGTTTATTTGAAGTGGAAATTAATCGCGATCAATTTTTCTGCGTAGAAACATGTAACATAATTTGTACCAACCTTATAACATGGAACGCATCATTTCATTATTTCGAAATATAGATGAACCAAAACACATCAATGCAATGAATGCGATCAATGAGCATTTCCGTTTACCAATAGACTATATTGATAACCGTTATACGGTAAGCGATGTCATTAATACGGATATGGAATTATGCAACGACTCCAGCCATTGCGTATATGATATTATTATGAACCCAGAAGGAACATTTGACAAGTGCTGTACCAAACTATGGAGCAAACAGTATACAACTGATCGGGCATATATCGAAGACACCCAACGAGTATTTAATGAGTTTCAACCTACATGCAAAAATCAAGAAGAAACATTGATCGAACTTTGGCAAGATACGCATGAAAACCAATACTTCATGGACAAGTATTCTTATGCAAATATGCGTCTATTAGAACCATTAAATACGAATTCCACCTTCATGAGCATCAATACATTGACTACCATTGCATCACCCGTGATGTTTTTCTTGATACCTCTGATTATTTTTATTATACCAATTGTGGTTGTGAAAATGAATGGTACGCCATTGAATGTGCAAAGTTACATGGACATTTTTAAACTGATTTCTAAATCTCATGTAATTGGTCGGATGTTCTCTGGGAATATGTCCACACAAGGCATTATTCGAAGTATCTTCTATGGTGTCATTCTATTATTCCAAGCATACAGCAATATACGTAACTGCAAACAGTTCTACGCTAACTTAAAGTTTGTCAATGGTTCTCTATGCGAACTTCGTGACTTCATTGATAGGACAACAAATAATATGAATGCTCTTCTTAATCTAAATACTATCCCCACATGGGAACCATTTAAGGAGAACATGAAAGCCAAATTACACGATCTTTCCTTACTACGCGCCGAAATTTCAAACGTAGCGCCTTTTAAGTTATCGTTTTCCGCTATATGGAAATTCGGTGATATGTTAACGTCTTACTACCGCATATCACACGACCCAATATATAGTAGTTGCATTGCATATTCTTTTGGGTTTGATGGATTTTGCAGAAATGTTGTGTCGATCCACAGACATATGGAAACCAAACGACTAAACATGGCATCCATTACCAACGACAACAGCTGTTCATTTACCAAACAAGAATATCCTCTGTTACAAGACATAGAACCTGTAAAGAACACATGCTCACTAAATAAAAATATGATATTAAGTGGAGCGAACGGGTCAGGAAAGACCACTATTTTGAAAACTACCCTGATTAATGTGATTTTGTCCCAACAAATAGGCATGGGCTTTTATGAAAGCGGGTCTATCACGCCATTCACGCATATCCATTCATACCTTAATATTCCGGATACATCCAGCCGGGACAGCTTATTCCAAGCGGAATCACGCAGATGTAAGGAAATAATTGATAACGTAGAACAATATACCGTAGACAATGGTTATCGTCATTTCTGCATCTTTGATGAATTATACTCAGGCACAAACCCGTACGAAGCCACGCGCGCAGGGACAGCATTCCTCAAATTCTTAAACGATCATACCAACGTAACCTACATGCTAACTACCCATTATCTGAAGATATGCTCAAAACTGAAAGGAGATAAATGTGTGAAAAATTATAAAATGGACACCGTAGCGAATGACGATGGATTAAAATACACATACAAGATTAAACCCGGTATATCAAAACAGAAAGGCGCATTGCATGTTTTAAAAAGCATGCAGTACCCAGAACAAATTATAAATATGATGAATTAATGTCTACTTCCTCCAGAAAAATATTTTCTCATGATTGTCGCTCTTATTATTTACATAAACGGCTTTGTTTTTCATGATATCCATACGTACAGCCGTAAACTGCACCTGTACAATCTTTTCCAAATCACTGACCAATGTAGGACGTCCCGCATAGTTTGACACGATGTAACACATCATGCCACCCTTTTTCAGAACATGTTTACACAACTTGATTGTAGGCTCCCAATACCGGGACAACCAAGATTCATATGTCGTATACATAGCAATACTCTGTTGTTCGCTACTGTATTTCTCGAGATCATAATACGGAGGACTGAAAAATACAGTATCAAAAAACCCTTTGTATTTTCCCGAAAATTCCGGATCGTTAAGCAACTTCTCGCTCGGTTTACAAAATATTTCACACATCTTATCAGGGTATTGTTCCTTTGCAAATTTTCTTGTATTCTCACAAACTGCAGGTATTACATCAGTACCAACATAATGCGTGACGAGTGAACTTTCCATGAATCCATAACAATACGACGACCAACCGAGCGTAGGACTAAAAATTCGTTTACCGCGCAGCTCAGATTCCTGGATAGAATACACCAGAAATGGGCTCATAATCGACGCCCGAAAATAATAAGAAGAGAATACACTTCCAATGCGTCCATTTTCAATATAATGGAGAGCACTTGGTGTAAGTATCTTATAATCGATGATTGCCTTATTATATAGATCATTAAGCATTATGCCAAATGGAACCACATTTTCAGTAGAGGTTCCGGTATTGACAAACAATTCATAAAAGTACATGTTACGGATGATATTCTTATACTGCGACATTACGTTATTACTGTAATTATGAGACTTCATAGGTACCAATTTAAATGACATATCTGCCGGTTTGAGTGATTTTGAATAGTATGACCTAAAGTAACGCGTTCTGTTAACCAGCTCATTATAAAGCGGTTTGATTGCATCACGCGTGATCTGTTTTCGATGCATATATTCCTTTAAAGGGGTCATCTTTTGCCCAACACGCACTCTGTATGTGTTAATAAAGTCATCGAACTTACCCATCAACGATTTGCTGTATTTTGTTATAAAAGCCACTTCATTCATTGGTATATCATATCCACCGATTTTCCATCCTTCGTCCTCCCCCCGCCCCCTCCTTTTCCCAAAACTTGCCTGGCCTGGAATATTTGGTTTTCCACGGTTCTGTTCTCGTCGAAATTTTGGTCGAAAAATGACGAAAAAAAAAGAGAGTGGAAACGTGGAGAACCATTCTCAGTAACAAAATTGCCATTTTTGAAATATGGCTGTGAGCATGATGCTCACAAGCACTTTTACATTTTTTTACAAACTTTTTTGAAATTTTCCGATTTGGACATTTTTAAAAATGTCCAATTTCGAAAAAGCGAGAAAAGTTTTTTCAGAAAAAAACAGTTTTTCACTTTCTGAGCATAATGCTCAGAATTCAATTCGGGTGTTGATTTTTTTGTTACTGAGAATTTTTTTGAGAATTTTCAGAATCCAAATCAGTTTTGGCGACTTTTGGAAACTTTGGTTTTTCACTTTTTTTTTCGAAAAATGCTGTTATTGAACATGCAGCGAAAAAATGAATTTTCGATTTTTGGATGTGACTGAAAAAAAATGGAAACCGAAAAAATCGCCGGTTTTTTCGAAGTTTTTTTTACAGTGAAAATGCAGACACATGTTGCTGTCAAAAATCCAGTTTGTTAGCACGGCGACTTTTGGAAACTTTGGAAACCGGAAATTTTACCAAAAGTTTCACAGCGAAAATGCAACGAAAAAATATCACTGAGCAACGAAAAAATATTTTCAGTAAGGATTTTTGGGTGTTATTGCTAAAGTACCTCGAAAAACGGTCGGCGACTTTTAAAACACGTTGCTAAAGTACCTTGATTTTCGATGAAAATGAGGCTGAATAAAAACATCGATTTTCCAGTTTTTTGAATTATTTTTTTTTAAAAAACCGTGATCTATTAAAAAAATGAAGTCCGAAAATCCGTAAAAAATGCAATAATTGCTATTTGGCGATCAATTAAAAGCGGCGACTTTGGAAACTTTGGAAACCGAAAAATCGCCGGGTTTTAGCAACACTTTTATTACATTGAAAATGCAGTGAAACAAATGATAATGATTCGCATATTGTTAGCACGGCGACTTTTGGAAACTTTGGAAACCGAAAAATCGCCGACTATTATACAATGCAGAAATTAGGTTAAAATATTACCTCATGTAATAATAACTACATGAAACAGTCAGGAAAGCCAATATTTGAATGTAAACCGTGTAAATATATATGTCATAAGAAAAGTGATTTTGTAAAACATACTAAAACTGCAAAGCATAAACAGCTCTCTATGCCAGAAAAAGACCTTGAGACATTTGAATGTAGTAGTTGCGGAAATATGTATGCAAGTAAATCCGGATTATGGAAACATAAAAAGCGGTGTATTGTACAGTCAATCACCAATGACCCCCCGGTATTGGACGATATACACAGTGAACTTATTAAACAAAATAAAGAACTAAAAAATATGTTGCTACGCCAACAGGAAAAACATACGAATGATATTGAACAACTTATACCACAGCTAAAACAAGTGACAAATGTGACAAACGTGACAAATGTCACGCATCAAACAAATAAATTCAATCTCAATTTCTTTCTTAATGAACAATGCAAAGATGCAATGTCTGTGCAAAATTTCATACAAACTCTTCAGGTTGGAATGAAGGAACTGGAATACATAGGAAGTACTGGATTTGCAAATGGAATGATGACAATTCTTACAAAATCTCTTAATGACATGGATCTGTATCAGCGTCCATTGCATTGTACTGATTTGAAGCGCGAAACACTGTATATCAAGCAAGGTGATCGTTGGGAACGAGATACGGACGAGAAAACAGAACTGCGTAAACTGATAAAGGCCGTAGAAGAGAAAAATTATGAGAATATGTCAAAATGGGAACAAGAAAATCCCGATGCGTTGGAGTGTGATACGCCGGAAAATAAACGATACCTCCAACTTATGGAAGAATCATTAGGTGGTGACGAAGAAGAAAATACAAAAGTGGTAAAACATATTGTAAAAGAGGTGTACATAAATAGGTAATTATATGATACCGTACATTTCATCTTGGGTTACAAACCCGTACGTTGTGTTTTGCAGGTTGGCATTCAATACTACTTTTTGCGTAATTCTTAATACCAATACATAAGCAACAAATGCGCCTATAACCGGAACCATGATATAATTTATATTGTGGTTTTATTTTTACACTATTTCGAGTGTTATTTCATCATTGGGGGCAATGCGTGTTGTCGTGTGTCGTGCCTTTCTCATAATAACACATATCAGAATTATAAATGACAGCATAACTCCGGATATTGTAAATAAATAATCTGTATTTAACTCGCAACAATCACTGGTATTGACTGCACAACAATACATTTTATTACCCCTTTTAAATGTTATATCACGAATGATTTTTTCGAATGCTGCGCATGTTATTGGTCGATTCGTGAAATATTTATTATTATCTGTACATGTTTGTGTGGGTGCAATAGTAGGTAATGCAGTAGGGTTTGCGGAACCAGTCACACAACAATCATTTTTGTTTTCCAAACAGCAGTCAATAAATTTATTACTTGAACTTTCAGTATTACATGTATGTTTTCCTTCTGGTATATACGAAAACCCATCAGATACATAATTACACCATATGTAACGGTGTTGTGGTTTTCCGACGCACTGAGGTATATTATTCAAACATGTCATTGTGAAGATATATAATATTCTCACATTCTTGCATCATAAGTATTCATGTAATAGCGGTTAAACCGTACATAATTCAATTTTTCGTAAGCATTTACAATATAATTTGCAAATGCTTAAGCGGTGGTGCCATCGGCCTCCATATTATGACCATCATTTTCCGGGGAAAATGGGTCGCGTTCCCGGGTCGCCATACCCTTACTTTCGCACATCAGCGTTCCTCCCAAAACACCACATACATTGAGTGCATGCATTTCGTGATTTCCGCGGGCAGCTTTTCCAATATCGAATTGGACATATTCGCCCTGCACGAGGTATTTGTAGTGAGAACTACATGTTTCAGAAATATTCGAATAGTGGACAAAAATGTCAGTGTTTTGCACTTCACAATCACTACGAACAGTGATGAAGCCGTATCCTTTCGTGTTGTTGAACCATTTCACTTGGCCTATGATCTCCTTGAACTCTGTCATATGCATCATCACTGGTTGATTTTCTATATCAATTTACCTAAGAAATTCTTTTAAACGTATTGTATTGACATATTCCGCATAATTGAGCTTTGATATGTATCCTATAATGATGGATATCCTTCCAGAAGATCCACTTACCTCTTCGCAAAATTCTTGCTTTTCAGTCGCAAGTCTGATATTGTCATCACTATCTATACCAAGTTCAAACTCTCCATGTACCTCCCATGGAAGTTGACCCATTGTAAACTCAGCAAATACAAATGCCATTGATAGAAAATCATCTCGCATAGCTGGTCGGTTGCCCCTATGCACCATTTGCGACATGTACATAGGCGACCCAATAACGTTTTCTTGACGCTTATTAGGCAGAATGCCACCATTATTTGTAGAAAAACACGAAAGGCCGAAATCAATGATAACAAGTTTATGGTTACGAATACGTATGTTGTCGGGTTTTATATCACGATGAAGAACACAACAACTGTGGATATGGTCAAGCGCATCCAGTGCCTGTATAAGATAAACAAGACGTGTTTTACGGTCAGCCATTTTCATTGCCTCAAACAAACTATGTTCATAATATGGAATTACCATTGTGAACAAGCCATCATGAACGCCATAATAATGTACCTTAGGGACACAGTATACGTTGCGGTTACCAACATACTGTAATACATCACATTCGTGCTTAATGAGATTGAATGTCTCGTGATGATTGATTTTGATAGCAACGTGACTTTTGTCACGGATGCGTTGGCCCAAAAACACAGTACCAAACGTGCCTTCGGAAATGGGACGTATAATTTTATATTTGCCAATCTGCATATACGATACAAAGACAAAGATTTATATCATACATTATGAACGATGAAATTATAAGACAAGCGCAAGACGAAGCGACTGATCTCAGTGTCGATGATCTCGAGATTATGCTTAATGATGCAAGCGCAACATGTAGTTATTTGAAAGATATGACAACGGACGACATTATGCAGGATGTGCGCGATGCGGTGTATGAATCAGACATAGATAATCCTGAAGAAATAATACATCGTCTTATAGGTTATCGGTATGTAGATGAGATACACGAAGTTGATCGTGGTAAGTACACGACCTATATTAAATATACGAATAATGGGCCTCGCAAAGCCGGGGGCGGTTTTGCGACACGATTAAAATTCACAGACAGGGGCGTTAATGTGGTATGCAAAACACCTCAGCGTAAATGTTATGAATATTGCTTTAATGACTGCGTTACTTTTCAAAAGTTGACGGATCAGGAGCAGATCGTGTTGATGGCGAACGAATGTTTGCGGAACGAGACTTCTTCGTAGAACTAATGCGCGGATTTTTCTTTTGCGTATTTCTCTTGGGCGTCCTGGGTGTAGTAATTTTGATAAGCTCCTGAGTTTCTACTTTACTTGCAAAAAACTTATTTATATGGAATATAAGTTTTGTTGTAACATCCCGCATAGACGAAGGTGTATATGAATTATGTACGTACCTCCCAGCATTATTGAATTCAAACCAATCGGTAATAAACTCCTTATAATTTTTGCTTACGGTACTTTGTGCCCTCATCTCAATACCAAGGGAAGATTTGATGTATCTGTCGATAATATTTTTAATAGGTAACGAATGATAATATGCAACCGGGTGTATGTAATATACGTTGTCATGTATCATGTTAGGATAATATCGATCATCTATAAAGCAAATTTCTACTGGCTTTGTAATTGATGTACAGTTAATTAGATCATCCAGACTTTTACTCATGGATGTCCTCTTTGGTTCAACAACACAATTTTTAATTTTAAATGCTCTCACGAATTGGTCAAATAGTTCGGGTGTTTCAGAAATATCTTCTATGTATTGCACTACGCTATCTACCCAACCGGGCGTTTGACACTGGTTATTGGTATAAAGAAAAATTTTAGTATCCTTTTGTTTGTGCGCATTCATCTCTTTTAGAACCTCTCGTATATTATCGCGTAAAAACTCGGGATATAGTGAAAACAAACGCGTGAACACGCGTGCCTTATCAATATTCCCTTTATTACACTTGAGTATACCTGTCCATAAAATATGTAAATGCGAAAAAGATCCCAACGTATCGTCGAGATCTAAAACAAGAACCTTTTGAATTTGTCTTCTATTATAATTGTCGAACCGTCTTCCTCTATATACGGTAATGCCATCATTCATTGTCGGTTACATTAAACGTAGAAATTTGCTTAAATGCCAGTTGAGCCAAAACCGCCAGTCCCCCTGTCAGTTGTATCAAGATCGGATGGGTTCGCAATTTCAATAATAATAGGCAGTAGACCAGGATGGCATACTTGTAATAAACGCGTTCCTTCTTTTACGCAATAAGACTCTTCGTCGTCATATTTAAGCCATCGGAACCCTCCTAATAGATTGCCGCGATAACCAGAGTCGATAATACCTGTATGATTTGCAAGCATAAGAGGGGTTTTGCTAATAGATGAGCGAGGAAACATATAATATCCTGTGGGGGTATAATCGTCGGTGTCTACATTGTATGTGTGCATAACCCCAATAATCTCCATGTCAATCATTGTGGTTTTATTCGGTACATTGAATGTGTAATCTTTTGGTACGTATAGATCAATTCCTGCGTCTGGATATTTTTGTGATAAAACTGAGCTGTTATGTTTGTTGGCCATTTCCTGATATTTACTGCGAAGACTCTCATTGCTTACAGCAATGCTAAATAATGCATGTGGTTTTACGATAACCATATAATACAAAACGGTTATCGTATTTATGTGCTTTTTGACCCTTTTTTGAAGTCACTCCATGACATCTCTTTACCTTGATTGAGTGGTTCTGGTTCATCTTCGTCGTCTTTATTGATTTTTTCAGATCTGCGTAAGGCACTATCTACATACAACTCCTTTAGAACCTGACCAGCCCTAACGGATGCCTCATGTTGGTCAAGTTGACCTGTTTCAATGGCCCGTAGTGTCTTTAATAACTCTGTCATGATGTCCATGTTTAGTTCTTGTGCAATAGCCTTGTTGAAAATTGGAGTGTAATTAGAAAATAAAAACAAGGCCGCCGAAGAACACATAACGCGGAGTTCGTCATCGGATACGCTTGGGTTTTCCTTGATGATTCTATTGATCGTTTTAATATCGCTGTCAATTTGAAAACTATGTTGTTTTTCGCGAATAAGTGGCGTATTGTTGGCTGCGCCGGATTCTTCGATCATTCGGTTAAGTTGGGCACGCTGTTGCCTATTCATTTATATAAATTATGTTACCACCTTTATGCTATTTTAGGACCGTATAATATACAAATGCTTACATTGATATTTTTTATACTCTTGATCACATTTACCATTTGGTGGAAGCAGGATGGTGTACGATCAGGAAATTTTATGCAGAGTGCACGAGATTTTAGCAGCTGGTGGCGTAAACTGTTAATAAAATGGTGGTTTCGATACAATGTGAGAGATGGGGTTCTCCACGTAAAGTATGGGCGAGATCACGAAACTTTTCAAGAGATGTATCGCACTGTAAATCCACAAGTATACAACGATATTTTCTAATAAATGTCTATACAATGGGAAACTGGATTGTAATTGGATTGCTTATTATCGCTATACTACTAACCACGTGCGTGGAATGCCGAAGAAACCTTCCTTTTGTGGACATGTTATTCGCAAAGGCGAAACCGGAAGAAAAAGCTGAGGAGAACGTTAACGACGAATATGACGATGATAAGACGAAACATGGCGCGGATCTTAACATCAATGAACCACTTGACATGTTTTCAAAGGCGGATGGATGTCGCGAGGCCCCCGCTACATACGGTCTTACGAATACGGGCGGAAATCTTGTCCTAACAGAAAAAATGGCACACCTCCTCACCAGCCGTGGTGGAAATGCAACGGGCGTACCAATGGAATTGTAAATTATATTAGAATCATATGCAATTACTGCATATGGTTTAAATGTAAAGTCCGAAGAGACTTGGGTTCATCCTGTCATTGTTTTTGATAAAGATGTCTACATGGTCCTTGGTAACGGTGAACGGGAACTCCACTTCAATGTCGATGTCCTTCTTGAATATGTTTTCTTCCCGCTTTACCAATCGGAATAGGTTGAGCTTCGTATAAATAATTTCGAGACACCGTTTTAGGTTTCTCACACCCGCCTCCTTGTGTGTGAGTCCTTCGCTGGTAATGATGTGTGTGATGGTAGCGTCCGGAATAATCACATCCTCCTCTTTGAAGTTCACCTGTTCGCGGATCTTGGGCAACAAGTGGTTGCGTGCAATGATGAGCTTCTCTTTCGATTCATACCCCTTTGTCTGAATGCTGTACATTCTGTCGCGGAGAATGGGGTTCACCTTTGTTTCGTCATTGTACGAGAATAGGAATAGAACCTTGCTGAGATCGATCGCTGCCTCTGCAAAGAACTTGTCGCGAAATTCGGTGTTTTGTGCAATATCAGTGAGGTGGATTAACATGCTCACGATTTCTTCACCCTTCGCCGTGTCGCTGATCTTGTCAAGCTCATCAAAGTAGATGACCGGGTTCATGCATTTGGAGTCCATGAGGATCTGCACGATTTTCCCCCACGAGGAACCCTCGTAAGTATAGCTATGACCTTCAAGAAAGCTCGCGTCACTGTTGCCTCCCAGTGCGATGAACGAAAACTCGCGCCCCAGGATCTGGGAGATACCCTCCTTCACCAGCGTGGTCTTACCTGTGCCCATGGGACCCTTGATTGCAATCGCCGACCCTACTGAGTTGGGATTGGCCACCCATTGACCCACAAGTTGCATGATCTGGAGTTTTGCGTCATTCAGTCCATATACACAGCGATCCAACGTTTGTTTCGCATTGAGCATGAACTCATGACAGCGATCAATGCCATCGGATATACTTACCGAGAATGTATTGTAGTTTTTGAAAGGAATGCGCATGAATGCATCTACCCAGTGGCGCAGTTTATGGTATTCGGGATCACCCGGCTCCATTGTATTCAAGATATTGAGTTTCTGAAGCGCAACTGCCTTGGTTTTTGCGGGCATATTCGATTCAAGTAATGCCAACCGGTAAGGCTTATCAATATCAATGCATGAGTTGACCTCTTTTAGATCTCGAATCACGCGCATTTGCTCCTTGTTGGATAGCTTGGTCTTGAAATAGGATGTCTCATCCATATTCTTCTTGTCCTCGTGCGTAAGCTTATGGTATTGTTTTGCGTTCTTGATACGACTGCTTTTAACGAGCTTTTTGATTTGGCGATCGCAGTCGTGGACCGCCTTCTTCAGAACCTTGCTTTTGGGCTTTTTCTTGAGCTGTTCTGATAACGTTTTCTTTGTCTCCACGAGTTCTGCATACTCGGTTTCAACGTCCTCTTCCTTGTTCTTGTCATCCGCTTCTTCCTTAGGCTTTGGACGCAGCTTGCGGGCTTTGGGTTTTGCGTCTTCCGGTACTTCAATGGGCTCATATTTTTCTTTCATGAATACCTTTTCATCATCACTTTCTACATCATACTTATCATCACTTTCATCGTATGATTCTTGTTCAGGCTCTCCACCAAGCAGTAAAATGCTAATGCCACCTTCTTCCTCAGCACGTTCCTCCTCGTCGATAAATTCGTTTTCTTCTTCTGAATCACTTTGTCGTTCGTCAAGTTTTGCACGACTTCCACCCCGCTTTCTTCGTGGCGGTGCATCATCAGAGTCACTTTCGTCAAGTTTTGCACGACTTCCGCCCCGCTTTCTTCGTGGATATTCTTTCTTCGTGGTACGTGGTGATTTCAATATTTTTTTATCTTTTTTCTTTGTTTCTGCTATTTTGTTGTCCATGTACTTTGATTTGAATATGTTTGCAATTACCTGTTGGATCTTTGCATGGTCCAATTGCTCGTCACGTTCCAACTCTTTTTCTTTATTACGTTGCTTTTTTGGTACATAATCACTATCAGAATCTGAATCATCCTCCAGAATTTCTATAATGTCCTCGTTGTCACTTTCATCACTACTTCCTTCTGCGCTCTCTTCTTCACTCTCTTCTTCACTCTCTTCTTCACTTTCATCGGATGATGAGGATGATGAATCGTGACTGCTGCTTTCATCACTTGACTCGTGAATGCGTCTGCGTTTAGGGCTGTCTTTATCAGTTTTTCTGAACATATCTTCTTTTTAAAGATACTATATATGTTAAAATACAATCAATTTTCTTGTATTTTACCGAGCACTGTTGGTTCAATCTGTTAATTCTATATTCGTCGTAGTTTCTAATTTTTTTGCCTTTAAATCGGCTCGTCTTTTTGCTGATCGAACTGCGGATGGAGACCAATGATCGTCTGTTTTACATGCACGGCAAGCAACAAGTGCCCAACTTTTCCCAATGGCATGACTCCTGTGTAATCCAGAACCACATGCACATGGCGGCCTGCTTGATAATACATAGTCTTCAAAGTTATCCTTCATTGCACATGATTTGCATGCAATGCGTGTGGTTGTACCTTTGAGGGCATAGTTTGCGCGGATACCGGTATCACACAATCTGCACGTACGTATGCTTCGAAAACACTGGGTATGATCTTCTTTTTTGCATGAATCGCAAGAAATTGGTTTATCGTCTTCCTGTCGACCATGAACCATTCGTTTACCTGATCCGCAGCTACATACACGACCCGTTTTTGACCAATGCTCCGCATTTTCTGGTTTACATCGTGTACAGTAACGTTTTGATCCACCACTTGGTTCTTTATATGTACATGCTATGCCACTACCACAACTGCACGTTTTCTTATATACATTTATTTGTCCAGGCATTCGGCAAATGGTACAGTGCGTTGGTTTTTCTCCGGCAAACCCAAAGTTTGATGCTCTATGTGCCCCGCAGTTTTTGCATGTACGGGGCTTTCTGGCACCTTTTATTTTGGGTTGGGACATAAAATAGTTGTAATATATTCCTAAAAGCTTTTATACTATTTTTCTCATTGTCAAAATGAGCTGTATATTATGGAAGAATATTATTAAGTGGCACTACACGTTGTTTGTTCCTTTCTGGATCGTGCAACAAATAAATAACAATATGAAATACCAATGCTGTTAGCATTAGCATTCCGCCAATAAACACAAATAGCATGTAACTATGTTCACAGCAAAATTCTGCATGTTCAGAACAACATAACATATTGCCCCCATCTGTCCTGTGTATAATCTTCGAGCGCAATATTTGAAATGTGCCGCATGTATTATCTGACACCTTGATTGCTTTGTTATTACAGAAATAACTGGGCATTGATGTAGGTACATTGGACGGTACTGTTGACGGTATTGCGGTTATAATACGTTGGCAACAATCCATATTGGTACGTGCACAACAGTCCATAAGGATTACACAATCTGAACAATAGTTGCCTTCTATCTGTCGAACGCATGTTCTATCAGGATTTGGTTCGTATTTATAGCCGAGTATTTGGTAATCACATGTTTGTAAATAATATCGGGTATAGTCTTCGCACATTGTTTCTGTAAGACATGTTTTTGAATATGTTGTCATAATTATATGGTAACATATAGAAGTCTTAGTATGAGTTAATAACGGTTATGTATTAACCCAATACTGGAAACTGAGCCGTTTATCTATATTATCAAACCTGGTTTTATCAATATGTTCATCATACCATTGAATCATTTTGCTCTCCAGATTATCCGTTAATTCCGTCCAATCCTGTAAAATAACCACAGGTAAATTATGTTTGATAAACATATTGTCAAGTGGGGATGTTTTGGTAATAACAATACTGCCTGTGAAAATAATCTCCCATGTTCGATGTGTATCCAGTCCATTCCCGCGAGGCGATAACACAAATTGATGTTTGTTATATTCTTTCGTTATCTCATCAAATGACATTCTGTCAGTACTTAACGCAAAATGATGACAGTTTGAGACAATATCCCGAAGTTTTTTTCGTTCCGGGTGAGTTATACTATGGTGCGTATCAGTGAAAATTTTATTGCGGATCTTTACAGTGTTTGCATTGCGGATATGGTACATACACCGAATTTTATCTGACAACGAATTGTTTACAAAAAAATCCGGCGTATGGAAATCAAATCCAATGGGTATATGACGTAATTTGTAGTGTTCTACAGTTCGGTCATAATTTTGCGTATACCATTTTACGATATACTTGGATTCCAAGATGGTCGTTACGGTATCCGTCGGGTAACTTGAGGGTACGGGGCGGTCCCCGTCACTTGTAATTAATACAACTGGGTGTTTCAGAACGTGTATATAGGACGCAAACAAATCCAAATCGCGCGTTAATATCGTGGACCCATTGCGAATAAAGATAATTTGCGGACCATTACCGGGTACGTTTATTGTATCTACCATATGCTGTATCATGTGGATTGGGGCAGAATATTCTGTTGGGGCATTTCGGTACCTGTAATTAGTTACAGGTCCCTTTGATGATAAAATGTTTGGTATCATTTTCATATCATTTGCTAATACATTTGACATGTTACGACCAAACAAATAACTTTATATTTGTTATGTATTATACCGTTTATAGTGATAAGGATCTCGAAATATATCATCAAGATCTTTCTGTGGCAGGTCCCATGCATCCAAGGACTGTTTGAATGATATAGCAAATCCAAGCATACAATTATAATCCAGCACATTATCAATATTCCATTTGTTCAATGGTTGATTGAATGAAACCGCATCAAGAAACATACAACACATGGACCATACTTGAGAAGTGTCCCAGTCGTTCAAGGGTTGATTAAATGAAGATGCTTCCCTGAACATGAAGCTCATGTCAGAGACATTTGACGTATTCCACATTCCAATCGGTTGGTTGAATTTTTCGGCCAAACAAAACATTCCGGTCATATTTTCTACGTTGGAAGTATTCCATTTATCCAATGGCTGATTGAAATGCTGTGTGTCATGGAACATGAGTGCCATCTTTTTAACATTTGAGGTATTCCAACTATTTAATGGCTGATTGAATGTGCGCGCCTCCCGAAACATCCCCCACATATTTGTCACGTTCGATACATTCCATTTGTCCAATGGCTGGTTAAATGCGTGAGCCTCCCGAAACATCCCGTCCATCGACAATACATTTGATACGTCCCATCTGTTGATATTGTCGTTAAATGAGTGTTTGTTTTCAAACAGTCTTTCCATATCTATAATCAAGGAGGTGTCCCATATCGAAATATCTCCATATTTTGCCTTTGCGGCATCTTTGTCATCGCACCATAAATCCACGGCTTGTTTCAATTCATGTTTGATGGTTGGTTTGAAAATAAGAAAGTCCTTTACTATTTGTATAAGCTCGGTTGGGAGGGAATCCATTTGGTTTGATATAACGATGATGATGTGTTTATGCATTTTCGTTGTTAATAATCCAATTGAGGCATACATTGTTTTTGAATATCAATATCGTGGAATATTTCGAAAATGCCATATTCCACCTGTTGCATATCCCAATTCTCCAAACACTGTTTGAACCCACATGCATCCCAAAACATGTATTGCATATCCAATACAGAGCTCACATCCCAGTTGTCCAGTGGCTGATTGAATGCACGGGCATTCTCGAACATGGCATACATGGTAAACACAGAGCTCACGTCCCAATTTCCTATGGGCTGGTTGAATACACTGGCATTCTCGAACATTTGAATCATATGAATCACTGAACTGACATCCCAACTGTTCAGGGGCTGATTGAATGCATGGGCATTTTTGAACATATTTCTCATGTCATTCACTGAGCTGACATCCCAGTGCCCTATAGGTTGGTTGAATTTATGGGCATTGTCGAACATGCCGCTCATGTCAGTCACAGAGCTCACGTCCCAATTTCCTATGGGCTGATTAAAAACATAAGCATCGAAGAACATGAAACCCATGTCAGTTACAGAGCTGACATTCCAGTTGTCCAGTGGCTGGTTGAAGGCCTTGGCATTACAGAACACGGCACCCATGTCAGTTACAGAGCTGACATTCCAGTTGTCCAGCGGCTGGTTGAATGCATGTGCATGTTTGAACATGTTTCTCATGTCAATCACTGAACTCACGTCCCAGTTCCCTATAGGCTGATTGAATTTAAGGGCTGTATCGAACATGGCACTCATGTCAAACACAGAGCTCACATCCCAGTTCTTCAGGGACTCATTAAAAACATAAGCACGATTGAACATGAAATCCATGTTAGTCACAGAGCTGACATCCCATTTGTCCAGTGGCTGATTGAACGCCTCAGTGCCATAGAACATACCACCCATATTAGTCATAGATCTTAGATCCCAGCTGTTCAGGGGCTGGTTGAATACCCGCGTTTCTCTGAACATATACCTCATGTTAGTCACAGAGCTGACATCCCAGTTGTCCAATGGCTGATTGAATGACAGTGTATTGCTGAACATACTGTTCATAAGAGTTACCGAGCTGACATCCCATTTGTCCAGGGGCTGATTGAATGCCTGTGCATTTCCGAACATGCAGCGCATATCAGTAACCGAACTGACATCCCAGTTGTTCAGGGGCTGGTTGAACCAAAGGGTGCCACGGAACATATTACTCATATTAGTAACCGAACTCACGTTCCAATTTGATATATCATCATTGAAGTCTCTTTGATGAAGGAATAACAACTGCATATCCGTAATTAAGGATGTGTCCCATAACGAGATGTGTCCATATTTTTTAATTGCATTTTCTCGATCTTCACACCATAAGTCTACCGCAGATCGTAAAATATCATAACAAGATGGCTTGAAAATAACAAACTCTTTTATTGTCTGTATAAGTTCGTACGGTAGGTTATTCATTTGGTTTAATATATGACGACGCCGCGTGTTTATGCATTTTTCATTAATATTAACCCAATTGAGGCATACACTTTATTATACTGTTAATTAACAACCGTTTTGCTTCTGGTGCGATTCGCTATGTTATTGGGTACACTTGGGGATGTTACGCATACTGATTCCACCAATACGTCCCTATTTTCATTACCAATACTCCTCTGTAAACTTTGTATATCTTCACCACTAATAAAATCTAAGTTTACCATTTTAACATCTGCTCCTTGTGCTACAAGATATTTGATAATATCAAGATTTTCCTTTCTAACACATGCAAAATTAAGAGGCGTCCAGTTAATTTTATCTTTTGCTTCCATGTCTGCTCCTTTCGCTATAAGATATTTGACCACGTCAAGACTTCCCCATCTACATGCATAACCAAGAGGT
>Ga0315315_10000878_pt1 | contig 26863 bp, 23 predicted proteins | sample M140m3416metaG_FD_203699 | JGI IMG/M metagenome (GOLD analysis project Ga0315315, IMG submission 203699) | Ammonia-oxidizing marine archaeal communities from Monterey Bay, California, United States - M1 40m 3416 | ecosystem: Environmental > Aquatic > Marine > Intertidal zone | place: USA... | reverse complement strand
ACTTGACTGGAGGCAGGACAGAATGAACCCAAAAAAATATCAACGACTCAACATTCAATCCGATGACACAACAGCGGTTGTCCGACTTGATCGTATTGAAATCTGGGATGGTGCCGACCTCGCTCTATTGCGGGAAGGGTTGTCGGAATTGATTGAAAAGAACGAATTCCGTTCCGTCGGAGTCGACCTGTCCGCCGTGAAGTACATTCCCAGCGGTTTTTTCGGCATGCTGTTCGAATGGTATGAAAGCGGAATTGAAATTCAGCTGCATTCGCCTCAGCCCAACGTACAACAAATGCTGTGGTTCCGGATGTTTTTCAGCGCCTGTGCCGATGGTCATTTCGAACTCTGTGATAAACAGGTTCGTAACCACACTCCAAACCAGCAGGTCGAATACCACAGACGTGAATTCACGGCAGAGCAGGAAGCAGAGATCGAGGGAAGCGATGCAAACCGGATTCCATTAGGTGTCTCGTCATTCGGCAACTGACCATATCGCAGGCTCAGCTGAAATCGTATTGGTGTCCCGGAACACCGATCTCTAAGTTTGCACGATCTAGGGCACTAAGCTCTGAGACAATAGTGTCGAAGTGGCTGGGCTTCAGGTGACACGCAATAACGCGAACGCTGTCGTCCAGTTTCGTTAGCTCTGCAGCAAACATCTCGGAACACAGATGGCCCGATTTATCAGCCAGCCCGCGTTCTGAATTGGGAAAACTGGATTCCAGAAAGACAGCTCGAAGTCGTTCCGTCTTTGCCAGCACTTTCCAAACTCGCTCCGTCGGATTTGTGTCCGACACAAACGCCACTGCGCCGGATTCGTCCTGCAAAATGAAGCCCAGCGTCGGGACGATATGGTCCAAAGCAATAGGAGTAACCGTCAGACCGGGCAATTCGACTGTGTCTTCTGAAACCAATGCGTGTACTTCCAGAAATGGGGATTCTTCTTTCGACAACTTAACAAAATCAGGCCAGAGTCGATCGTTGAACACATCTTGTTGCAGGCTTTGCAATGTTGCATTGCTGGCATAGACATTTGGACAATCAGATGTTTCTTCATAGACGTTGGCCAGAAACAGCGGCAGCGTGGCAATGTGGTCCAGGTGGCTGTGGGATAAAAAGATATTCCGAACCCGACACTGACGTTCTAAAGGCCATAACAGTCCCAGGGTTCCCGCATCAACGGCAAGAGTACCGTTGACGATCGCTCCAATGCAAAACTGGCGAGCTGCCGTTTCACCGACGGTTGATGGAAGAAGTTCGATCTTCATCGCATGATTCTCGATTCATGAGTCAGGCGTTCGTGCCCGACGGGTTGCAGTATCTGAAGTCTGACATATCGGAAATTCCGGTTCACGGCAACGGCCCCTGGATTATTGGTTGGTGAACATGATAGTTGTGACACTGTGCGCAGTTTTTTCGTTGGGTGGAAATCACATTCAATGCAGAACACAGTGATTCGGTTGAATTGGGCAGGCCCATGTGAATCCCTGCATTTGCATCTCTTCAGCCCGGAGCGACACTCATGCAAACGGCCAGTGTAAGCTGAAATCGATTCGGCGTAAGGCGACGTCGAAGACCCACAGAATCATGGCGATTGTCAGCAGAGATGGCCAGAGAGCTGTTGGTCGAGAGACACGGCGGCCATCATCGGAAAAAATGTCTTCTGGTAGTGGTTCGTAAGTACCTCCGGAGAGCCGGGCAATGTCTTTCAGTAACGGTTCGTTCGTTGGGCGAATGCGGAGTTCATCACTGTATCCCAGTATCAGTCCTCTGGACTGCCGATACATCGCCTTGCCGTCTTTCTGCACTGCCATTTCCATGTGATACGCTCCAGACGGCCCCGTCATAAATTTCGTGGCGTATCGACCGGGTGCTGTTTGCGACAATACAGAGGAGCTTTTATTTAACTGGGGATCGATGACCGTCAATTCCACTTCGGCGTCATTCAGAAAACGTCCAAATTCGTCTACCGCGTCGGCGGAGAGCTGTACATTGCGTCCTTGGCGCTCAGTTGCAACGGTAATGCCACGTACACCATTGTTTCGCATCACCTGGCGGACCACCTGTGTCCAAAATTTGGAAAAGCCAGGCCATACCATCCATTCGGCCGCCCAGCGGCTTTGAGCATCAGATGTAAACGCGGCCGTCATTCCCAGTCCATAGCGCCACCAGATCAACAACGGGTCACCGGATTCCGTCGCCAGAATTACTTCACTTGTTGGTTTGGGGCGGGTCTTGACATAGCCCAGCAGGAACGGAATATCTTCCATATCAATTTCTTTCAGGGCATGAGTCGCGCGAATCACCTGAGGAAGGAAAGGTTGCTCATCGATTGCTGATTTACTTGCGGTGACAGTTTCTCTGGCAAAAATCTGCGGCACCTGAGTCGCATTTGCAGCAAAGTAGTAGCGTCCTTTACCAACTCTCGCTATTTCTTCCAGTAATTGCGTGTGCGAACCTTCACCCACTGCCACCGTTGAAACGGTAATTCTGTTGGCCGCCATTGTCTGAGCGATTCCCATGAAATCACCTGGGGACGATTCGCCATCGGTCAGCAGAATCATGTGCTTCAGTTTTGCCGATGTGGCCTGTAGTATTTCGTTCGCCATCACCATTGATGGATACATCGCCGTACCACCGCTGGCATCAAGGCGAGCGATCTGCCGGTCAATAGTGCTCCGATTAGAAGCTCGCTGCATTTCGCTAATCACAAATGTCTTTCCATCAAACGCCAACACAGATATCTGATCTCTTTGCCCCAACAGCTCAACGGCACTGCGAGCAGCAGATCGGGCCATTTGGATTTTGTTACCACTCATAGATCCCGACTTATCGATCGCCAAAACCATAGCGAGTGATAGCTTTTCCTGCTCTTTTTCGAAGTCACTGCGAACCGGCAGGATTTCTTCCAACGTACTTTTGTAATAGCCCCCAAGACCAAACGACTTGTCGCCTCCGAGCATGATGAAACCGCCACCAAGTTCCTGAACAAATGTTCGAGCGATTTCCATTTGTTTTTGCGTGAGCAACGTTGCGGGAACATTGGACAGAATCAGCAGCTCGTAATTCTGCAGATCAGATAAAGACTTGGGCATTCCCTCTGGTGGTCGAACATCGACCTGTATGCCTTCGTTTTTCAGCCCATAAGCGAGTTCCTGAATCATACTCGGATCGCTTTCGACAATCAGGACCAGTGGCTGGCCTGCCGCATATACCAGACCGGAATGGACATTATTGTCCACCAGGGTGTCCTCACGAAGTCCTGAAATTCTCGCTGTGAAATCCGCCAATCGTTCACGATCAATCGACTGCTGAAATTGAAATCGATTTTCACCGGATGTGACCGACTGCTTCTCACTGACAACCTTTTGGTCTCCTCGATAGATTTCCAGCAGTCCTACGTCGTCGTGGTTGGAATAGATCACAACCTCCACGAAAAACGGTTCTCCCTTTCGTACTTCCGCCGGGACATCGACTTCGGCAATCAGTACTTCCGGTTCGCTGCGAGTTGGCAGTGGATGTACGCTGATTGGAACCTTGCCCTGCACTGCTGCAGCAGTCGCATCGCCCTGCGTTTGATTTCCTTCCGATAGCAGGACAATCCTGGGCACATAACCGGGCAGCATGCAGCCCGCAGCCGCTTCGATTGCCGCTGCAAGATCGGTTCCCGTAATCCCAGCTGTTGGCTCGGGAACACCAGATGTTTCAGAAGACGTATTTGCGGACTTCGGATTAGGTCGTGTTTCATAAACCAGTCCAGGTGTTTCGGCGAATTCTAAAAAACCGACTCGATGATCCTCACGATGCTCCAGAGCTGCGTTGAGTGTCATGTCAATCGCCGACGTGGCTTGTCTGCCGATACTCAGGCTCCTGTCAATAAGAAACAGAACGTGCTGCTGATTTGTTTCGTGTAACCAGGTGAGCCCAGCCAGCGAAAGAACAATCAGCAGGACCATGAAGCTTCGGACAACCACGGACACGATTCGCTGCTTCTTCGAAAAGTCACTCAGGCTTCGCGCGAAGAACACGGCCAACACCGGCAGGCAGACCACCAATAATGTGAGCGCCCATGGACGTGTGAGTTCAATGTTCAATCCGTGAACCTCCTGTGATAGAGGAACCATTCTGTAACGGTCAGCACACAGGCTACTGTTGCCAGGTAGAACCACAACGGCCGAGTAAACCATCCGGTCACAGCCATCTGTCGGGATTGTCCTTCTTCGGTACGGTCTGCCGGTCGCAGGTCGGATTCCCGTGCATTCAGCAAACCTCTATTCGCAACGACGGTAGAACCAGTTAGGTCCTCGCTGGCCCCCGTAAACCAACCTAAAGCATTGCTGATCATGATGGGAAATACTGTCCGGAATGCCAGATCACTTTTGTCGAGGTTAGTCGCCAATAACAGGCAACGCCCGTTGTCATGCATCAATTCCGCATAGACCAGATCACCGGATACGGTACCGGCCAGTACATGACTGGGACCAGTAGCCCTGAGCTGATGCGTCTGAGACATCTGTACTTGTTCCAGATCGACGTTGGTCATTAAAGATGATTTCCTGTCCAGGTCAGTGATGATCGGGTCATCCAGCAGCTTCCCACGTGTCCAGAGATCAGTGCTCTTATTTGGATCGACGATCAAGACATCACCTGCAGGAATTATTTCTGGAACCAGCTGATGCATTACAATCAGTGTGTTCCGTGGCCAAGCATCAGGAAGTTTGCGAACCACTTTGATGTCAACCAGCGGATTGGATTCGAACACCTTCTGCAGAAATAGATTGCCAGGTGTCACAAGCAGAACGTCGCGGACTTCGCGATCCGGAAGGTAAGCCCACGCGGTATCGTCAATTGACAGGCTGTTGAGTGATGCTGCGTCCGCTACAGACTCATCTTCGCGAACATTTGCGGTAGATGTGATGGAACTGATGTTAGTCAAATGTCCGGACAAGCGGCCTCCCACCAGCGATGCTTTTTTGATCGAACGGTTCCATACTTCGTTTGGTCCCAATGTCAGCGGCAGGATATCAATAGGCAATTCATTCAGCTGCAGTTCCAAACGACACCGTACTGTTGCAGCCGATGCATTTTTTATCTGGACAAGCAGCTCGTAACCAAGCGGATCGGCATGGCATCTGCGAACCTGAAACTGTGTCACTCCAATGTTCACAGCGTTGGAGCTGAAACGACGATATTTGATGTCTGCCTTCGGACGGCTTGTTGCAGGCGGATGAGTCGGCAAGCTGGTCGGCACAGTTTCCTCTGCGCAGCCATCAGTCAAGACAACGATCTGATCTCCGGCGGAGTCACCGGCGAGACGTCTCGCCAGTTCGACCGCTGATTTCAGTTCGCCAGGAACATCCCTGGGTACTAACTTGCTGAGAGCTCTCCGGAGAGTTGGAACATGACTGCTCATGCCGATCACCACTTCCGGTCGATCGCCAGCCAGTATGATGGCCATTTCATCTGCAGACCTCATCCCATCAACATACCTGTGAGCCGCATCGATGGCTGCAGCAAATCGGGTGGGTTGAACATCGTTCGCCTGCATACTTGCAGAACAATCCACGACCAGCACCATCCTGCGGCTCTGATCTCGCTGCCACGGCAACGACGGATCGGCAACCGCCAGCACCAAAGACAAGAGCAACAAGAGCTGCAACAGCAGAGAAAAAAGGTGGCGAAGGTGTTGCCAGAAAGACCGAGGTGGCTTCGCTTCGTAGATCTGTTGCCAGAAGAGATTGGTCGACACGTGTAGCCGGCGCAAACGCACTTTCACGATGTATAACGCAATAATGGGTACCGCCAGTGCCAACCAGAATAGTGCTGTGGGAAATCCAAGTACCATTTTAGGCCGACCTCGATTCCTGCATCATGCGTAGTACGAGGTCATCGAATTTCACCGTCGCTGGTGACTGAGTGCAGCCCCAATTATAGTCGCGACAATAATCACGTACGGAACACTGATAGTCGTCGAAGAGTTTTCTGTAGGTTCGTGCATTTCGTTCGGTGACCGTCACTTTGCGCAACGAATCGTTTTCCACATCGAATAATTCAACATCACCCAGTACAGCGGGATCTGCTTCTTCGGGCGCATGCAACTGCACAGCATGGCCATCGAATCTTCTATACCGCAACTGATCCAGCCCATTTTGAAAACCAGACTCGTCAAACAGGTCGCTGACAACAATCGCGATGCCCACCTTCCGAGTGCGATGCAGTACCCCCCGTACCGAACGACTGAGATCTGTGTTGCTTCGGGTGAGCTGTTGAGCTTCCAGAAAACGCATTAATGGCACAATGCGTTCTTTGCCTCGCGTCAGTGGAAACTCATTCACGACGTCGTTGCTAAACGTCAGCACACTGACACGGTCCAGATCTGCCAATGCAATGTACGCCAGTGCTGCGACAAGTTGTCTGGCGAGGTCGAACTTAGTAGGTTTACCGAAATCCATGCTACGGGAACAGTCGAGCAGAAAATACACATGCAGGTCCTGTTCCTCCTGAAAGCGTTTGAGCAACATGTCTCCGTGACGAGCGTAGACGTTCCAGTCCAGATACCGCAGGTCGTCTCCCGGTGAGTATTCCTGATGCGCTGAGAATTCGATCCCCGACCCTGGCTGCATCGTGCGGCGTTGCGCCAGCAATGATCCACGAAACACCCGCTTCGAAACGATTGACAGGTATTCCAGTCGCGTCAGAAAGTCGGGAGGGAAGAGCATGAGAAGCCTGATTGTCGGGGTCAAACAAAGGTGTCAGAGATCACTCGTCACTCGACCGCTAACGCATTCCCTGGAACACTCGCGAGAATTTGTTGCAGTACATCGTCAGTTCTCATGCCTTCGGCTTGGCCTTCGAAGTTGAGAATCACTCGGTGCCTCAATACCGGCAAAACCATCGCTTGTACGTCTTCCCTTGCAACGTGAAAACGGTTGTCCAGAATGGCCTTAATCTTGGCTCCCAAAATCATTGCCTGCAATCCCCGCGGACTGGCTCCGTAACGCACGTATTGCCGGGTTGGGGCCGAGGCCATTTCATGGTTGGGATGAGTGGCCAAGAGAATCGCGACTGCGTATCGGCGTACTTCGTCAGCGATGGGAATTTGTCGTGACAACGCGGACATCTCCACGACCCGATGGCCAGACAGCACCGATCGTGCATTTACCGGGTTTGATTCCGTTGTTCGATCCAAAATAGTTTCCAAGTCTGATGCCGTTGGAAACGGCACCAGAAGTTTACAAAAAAAACGGTCCAGCTGGGCTTCCGGCAGCGGATAGGTCCCTTCCATCTCCAAAGAGTTCTGTGTCGCCATCACAAAAAATGGTTCAGCAAGAACATGCGTGGTACCGGCAACCGTAACGGAGTGTTCCTGCATCGATTCCAGCAATGCGGATTGAGTCTTGGGAGTCGCACGATTGATTTCATCCGCCAACAGGACGTTGGCGAAAAGCGGGCCTTTCTGAAACTCGAAGACTTTCGCACCATTCGTCGTTTCCTCAACGACGTTGGTACCAATGAGATCTGCAGGCATCAGATCGGGGGTGAACTGGATACGGTTAAACTTGAGATCCAGAGCATCTGCCAGTGTGCGAACGGAAAGCGTCTTGCCCAGCCCGGGAACGCCTTCCAGCAGGACATGGCCACCAGCGATGAGTGCGATGAGTGTGTCGTTGAGAATTGCCTGCTGCCCGACGATTACCTTTGCAATCTCGGAACGCAGCCTGCCAAAGTCACTGCGGAACTGATCCAGCTGTTGTTTCAGTTCTTCACTTGTACTCATCAGCAATCTTTCCTCCCAATTCGGGAATCATCCTCTGGGCAGCTTCGGCGCCCCCACAGAAGGTGATTCCAACAGTACTTCCCGTAGAAGCGTCGATTCTTGGGGTCCCTGAACGCTTTGTCCAGCGATCACAGGTTCAACCAACGCGCATCCTGAAAGATTGCGATAAGTCGAGCGACATTGGGAGACTCCGACACAGACAGAGATGCTCGCTTCGGCCAGCTGGCACTGAATGCCTGCGATCTTTCTTTGGCCTTTGCCTGGCATCAATCCGTCGCTCACCTTTTACAGTAGCGAGGGGCTTAAAATGCAGAGATACGACCGATCGCAGTCTTTGCTGCTACTCGATGACGCGAATGCAACTGGCTGCCGGCAGTATGTAATTCCGGAGAAACGATTCACCGAAAAACGAGAGCAAGTAGTACTAGTGGGTGCGGTTTCGCGTGGACTTGGAACATCGGAAGAATGCTACTACCGGTTATGTCGTTTGATCTCAGCATCCGGTCTCGGAACATTTGCAGCATCGCGGAAGACGACGACATTGTCTTAGAGCTACGAATGTCGCTCTGGGATATAACGTTTATTTCTAAAACCGCAGCACATTTTTTGGGTTTCGAGAGTGCATTGTCTCGAGCTGTATGTGTGTCGAACAGCAATGTGCCTAAGTGTCAGCCTGAAAGCCAGCGTGCTTAATATCTGGTATTCACACCAAGACGGAACGTCGTCTGGAAGAAGTCGTCTCGTTTTACAGAAACCGTAGGGAACAGTCCCGCTCGGGGGTTTGATTGCCAAACGATGGATCTGTTCGGGTCAGCGACTTCACCGATCCACAGGAATGTGTATCCCGCTTGCAGACTGGCATTTTCGAGGATCTTCATGTCTTGCAGGACAGGAATGCGATGGAACAGAGGAATTTGAGCACTGAAACTCTGTTCAAACATCGGTGAAAGATGCATTCCTCCGCGGCTATCCGCGAAGGCGTTTTGCGTCAGGCCATTTGTGGTGGCGGTATCGAACATATCCCGTAGCTGCTCCGTTGGTGCACCAGGCTCAGGACTAACGGCTGCTTCAGTCGTAAACGTGTCACCGATGTTATCACCCTGCAACCGAATACGTTCCTCATTGAGTAGTGCACCAAACCTCGTTGAGCCCGAAAAAGCAGTTCCAAGCCAGTTTCCGAAGTCGTAGCCAAAACCGAATTCAAGACCACCCAGTTCGCTCCGAACCTGGTTGTCAACAAAAGACCGGATCAAAAGCTGTGTGGCTGATGGATTGTTTGCTTCAAATCCTCCTCCAGCTCCTCCTCCAGCCCCTCCAGCTTCAGCTCCTCCAGCTTCAGCTCCTCCAGCTTCAGCTCCTCCAGCTTCAGCTCCTCCAGCTCCAGCTCCTCCAGCTTCAGCTCCTCCAGCTCCAGCTTCCGTCAGATCATCCACGACAAAATTGTTGTCGTCGTCAATTCGGTTGAGGAGTTCAATTGATACCTGTCGATCGTCTTCCGAATGGCCGGCGTAATCAAGTCCGGAATCGGCACCTCGGAAATGGAATCCTTCGTTAATCCGCATGTAGCGACCACCGATCAGTCCACGAAACTTAATTCCCTGTTTTTCGAACATAGTGTCAGATTCAAAGTGAGCTCCGGCACCGAAAGAGGCCACTGTATGACGCACGGTGTATTCAAGGTCGAAATACTGAGGAACGCCTTCTGAAGGCACACCATTATTCGTTGGTTGGTAAAGTGGTGGCACAGCATTTTCTATGTAGAAACCGTTCTGCAGCGGAATGCTGGGCAACAAGAGAAGAGTTCTGTTCAGGACGTCGCCTGCCGTTCCACGCGCCCCGAAATCCGCGCCGCCGTCGAAGAGTTCTTCGGGATTCAAAAGCAGCCCAACGTCGTCATGTGCAGCATTGAGAATAATGTTCTCGGTAATTTCCAGATCACTGGTGTTTCTGAGATTGTTGAACAAAGGACCTGGATTACCGATGCCGCCGGTTGCCTCGAGGAACAGTGCATCGACTTCATCAATGCGATAGCTGTCGACGATTTCGCGTGAGTTGTATTCCCCTTCACTTTCGGGATTCCAGAGAGCGTTAAGAGAAAATCGCCAGCCTTCCCGACTTTTAATGATTGTATTGAGTCGCAGGCCGTGGGGCCGCACATCGGGAACATTTCTCATCTGCAGAGAGTCGAGAAAGTCGGATGCCAAAAGATCAGGGGTGACCCCGGCAAACGCCGATTGCTGTGATGGAAATACAGCATCTGGATCGCCAACGACACCATTGAGCTTGCGAACCTTGCCGCGCAGCCACTCCAGCTGAACGTCGTATGTGTACTTGCGCCCTCGTGGTTCGAAATGACTGATCGCATCGCGATACCACAGTCCGTCGGAACTGAAATGCTTTTCGACCGCATTATCAAACGGAGAGATATAGGGGTGCTGTTGAAATCCAGGGGGCATTCCCTGGTACCCGATTGCCGAAGGTCCGGACATGCCGGCATTCATTGTTGCAAATCCGCCACCTGGCGCACCGGGAACTCCCTGTCCAGCGACATTTGCTGACATAGAGATCACGAATAACAACGGTAAAACGGTTTTCAGACGGTTCCAAACCCGCATCAATCTACCCTTCACAAGCCACGGTTGCTTCTGGCTGTTACCGCCATGCGACGTCTACCGATACGGAACGGCAGTCCGAGCGCACTGAGACGGTCTGGGAGGTAGTATCGGTCGGGCAATTTGTGAAACTGTAGGGATTGTTCAGGTCATGCCGTTTTTTCCGGCATTGGCGAAACGCAGAAGCAGTAATGAAGCCAAAACCGACCCACACAAATACGTGATAACGGTTCCTCTCTTTCGGCAAATCTTGCCGTAGCATTGAGCAGACCGAGTCGCCGCCGGATTAAAACACGGGACCCGGCTGCCACGGGCAGAATTCATCGTCACCAATGCCTTGTGCTTCGCTCAATGTAGGAGCTCCGCCCGCTGTCGCAATGATTCGCTCGAATATCTTTTCGCCAACAGACTCCACTGACTCTCCCTGGAGAATCACTCCCGCATTGAGATCCATGTCATCGGACATACGTTCAAACATCAGAGTATTTGTCGAGACCTTAATTGTCGGGGATGGTTTGCAGCCAAAGCAGCTACCTCTGCCGGTCGTAAAGACGACAACCTGAGCACCGCCAGCGACTTTCCCTGTCACCGACGCCGGATCGAATCCCGGACTGTCCATAATCACGAAGCCTCGTTCCGTTACGGTTTCTGCGTAACGGTAAATTGCCTGCAGTGGTGAAGTCCCTCCCTTTGCGATGGCTCCCAGAGACTTTTCATAGATGGTGGTCAGTCCGCCCTGCTTATTACCAAATGACGGATTATTGTCGATCGTGACTCCGTTTCGTTCAGCATATTCTTCCCACCAGCGAATTCTTTCCAGCAACTGCTCTCCCACCTCTCGACTGATGGCTCGCCGAGTCAGCAAATGTTCGGCTCCATACATTTCCGGGGTTTCTGAAATAATGGCAGTGCCTCCCTGAGCAACGAGCATGTCGGCAGCAATTCCGACTGCCGGATTCGCTGTGATCCCGCTGTTGCCGTCGCTTCCTCCGCACTCCAAAGCAACTTTCAGCTCTGCAACCGGAATGGGCTCCCGCATAACATTGTTGGCCAGTGGTAGAAGATCACGCAGTACTCCGGCTGCCCGATCAACCGTCTTTCGGATGCCGCCCACCTCCTGAATATTCAGGACCATGGGCTGAGAGCTGTCGTCTGCGCTGTTGGTACTAGTACCTTCTAACTGAACCAACCCATGCTGCTCTTCCAGGTAACCAGCCTGCGCCGTCTCGCAGCCCAGCCCCAGAACGATACTGGCAGCGACATTGGGATGTTTGGCGAATCCGGCCAGAGTGCGATTGAGTTGATGGTGATCGGAATCTCCAAATGCCATCGCACAGCCAGCTTTATGAACCAACGGGATGATTCCGTCGATGTTTGGGTAATCGGCCAGATCCGTTTGAGCCAATTGCTGAGCCACGTAACGAGCTGTTGTCGCCGAGCAATTGACGGTACTCACAACCGCCAGATAATTGCGAGTCCCGCAACGTCCGTCTGCTCGGCGAAAGCCCTGAAACGTCCGAGATTTCACGGCTGGTGGTTTGCGTATTTCTGTTCCAAACTCAAATTCGAGCCCTGGTTTTGTCGGTTTCACATTGTGAACATGAATCCAATCGCCGCCGCTGATGGGTGCAGACGCGTACCCGATGGTCTGGCCAAATTTTACAATTGGTGCTCCATCGGCAATATCTGCCAGCGCAATTTTGTGACCAGCCGGGATCTTCTCAGCAGCGATGACGTTGATTCCGTCGACGTTTGCATTGGTACCCGCAGATAGCGGGGTTGTTGCAACGGCAAGATTATCCGCAACGTGGAGACGCAGAATGGACGCAGCCAAGAGCTTGTCTTTCAGTGGTTTTGGGGAGGTATTTCCAAATGCATGCAGAACACGACTGTTGCATCGGAAAGCTTGTCTTTCAGTATCGCTGAATAGAAGCCCAACCGGAATTCAGTAAACACGGTGAGCCCCGAAATTTTTGAGCGGCTGGTGTCCCATGTCAGAGGCAGCTCCTAACAGGTCGGGAGCGCTCGCGACGGCTTGCACCTCAAACTCAAGCAGCAAAACGCGATGTCGACCACGTAAACCGAATCTACACGACCGGTCGTAGGTATGGCAACGATTGTCGAAGAAGACTCAGCTCAGAGGCAGAAATGCGGCTTCCAAAGCTTCAGTGAGTGTGCCGGACGACCGATACGAACAGTAAATGAGGAACTCATTCAGATCTGTTTTTACGGAATTTTCCACAGATCAGAGCCACGCTTTGGCAGATTGAGTTCTGTGAATTTCTTCAGAATCGCGTTCCTTCAGGCAGTCTCCCGCCAAAAGGACATGTTTTATGTCCCGGTTGTGTGTATCTGAGTTAATGCACTGTTGTGCATCAGCAACGGTTGAAGCTGAGTCCACATTGCGCGATGCGGCGGAATGTGTTTTGACGACCGGTTTGGAATCACTTCCTGTCGTGGATGCTTCTGGTTGCTTTGTCGGTCTCATCGCTCAGGCAGCCTTGATTCGAGAGCTCTTGAGTTGCGGGGCGAGGCACACGACTGTCGCACCAATCGTGTCACATCACGTCGATTCTGCCCGAGTGACGGCAACTCTCGACAGCATTCTGCCTTTGTTTCGAGCCGCTGGCGTCACGATGATTCCGATCGTTGACGAAGTCAATCATCCGGTGGGTCTCATTCATCGCCGCGACGTGATTCGGCACCTGCTCGAAGACCCTCACCGGCGACCGTCGATTGGCGAATCCGCCGTTGGCCCGCATTTCCTCAAAGAACGCCGGAAGATCACTGATCTCTGAGATCTGTATGGACCTGGACTGTTTGGTGAGCAATCAAAATTGCTCAACGGCTACTTCAGTTCGATACCCAGATCCTTCATGAGAATCTTCATGTCGTCCCAGACGTCCTTCTTGGCAGAAGGATTGCGTAACAGGTAGGACGGATGATACGTACACAACACTTTGGTATCGTTGTATTGGTGGAATACATGTCGCAACTTGCCGATGGTCCGTTTTTCGTTCAGTAGATTCTGAGCCGCCACAGTTCCCCAGCACACGATATAGTCAGGGTTAACGACTCGAATTTGAGCGTCCAGAAACTCACGACAATTGGCTGTTTCCTGAGGCTGTGGATTACGATTGCCTGGAGGTCGACATCGCAGAATGTTGCAGATGTAAATCTCTTCTCGCTTAATCTCACACGCTTCAATGATTTTGTTCAGCAGCTTGCCGGCTCGCCCAACAAATGGTTCCCCCTGCTTGTCTTCATCTGCTCCGGGAGCTTCTCCAATGAACATGATCCGAGCGTTGGGATCCCCGACTCCGAAGACGGTATGAGTTCGCGTATCAGCCAGTTCTGTACATCTTTTGCAGTCTCCAACAACCTCAGTCAGTCGGCATAAAGCATTTGACTTTTCTTCCGGCGTTGTCAGTGGTCCATCAAGGATCATCGAGGTCATATCAAGCACGGCGGGAAGCTGAACACTTTCGGACTGAAGTTCGGTGGGCGACTTCAACGGGCTACTGGAACTACTGATGACCGGCGATGAAGGTCTACGAGTTGCAGCTGATGAAGTTTGAGCAGATCGGGGGTTCAGAGACATGAGCTCAGGAATCTGCACCGTCGGCACGTGCGTAACACCGTTGTGCTGCAGATGCTGCAGATATTGTCGCCAAATGCGATCTGTGGACATGAACAAGCACCAGACAGAAAAGTAACTGTGATTTGGGCTCCCAGTGCCCACCGTAGCCCCGGTCGTTACGGTGCTGGTGACAGAGAACACAGTTGAAACGATATTTGCAGGATAACGAATCAACGGCGGGCTGCCAGTGCGGGGCACTCTGGACCAGTATGTGGATTCGCACGCCGGCAACCCCTGACCATGTCACGTCCGGCGGCACGAACTGCCAGTTCGATTCACCTGAGGTAGTCCGGGTAAGCAAGCTGGGGTTTTCCGATAAGCCAGAGAGTGGGCATCGAAGTAGTTGTGCGGAAGTGAATCGAAGTTTGGCCCATCCAGTTGAATAATTTCTATGGTCACTGCCACTTTTGATGGCAAGGTCGCCGATACCCAGGAGGGCGATGCCGGTTACAAGGACTTTCTGTATCGGCAGCTTTTGCGGGTGAGCCACCTATTTGTGAGGTGCGGCACCCAAATCGAATTACGATCGGACTGAGACGCGTTCTTTCACCGAATAGTGTGAGCGTACTCGATCCACCCCTTAAGTAAGGACACTGAAATGAACCGTCGATCATGGAGAACATTCGTGGCGGGTATGGTAGTTGCTGGAGGCCTTTCAGTCTCTGGCTCTGCGTTCGCGGGTGATGCAATTCAGCAGCTGTTTGTGGACAACAATCAACAGCTTACTGATGAACTCGCCAAAATGAGCTGCGTAAACGAGTCGGCCTGTGCAGAGGCAGATTGTGCTGATGAATGTGCCGAAGGTTGTGTCGAAGGCTGCTCGCTGGGCGAGTGCAGCGGTATTGAGTACGGTGGATGGGCTCAGGTTGGTTATCACAGCGGAAGCACAGGGCTGTTCAATGACAATCCTGACCGCGCGAGCCTGCACCAGTTGTGGGGTTATGTCGAAAAAGCTGCTGATGGCAGCTGTGGCCTCGATTTCGGTTTCCGTGCTGACTTGATGTTCGGTATCGATTCCAACGACACTCAGGCGTTCGGGAACAACGACGGTCGCTTTGACTACATGAATGGCTGGGATGCTGAAGGCAGCACAGAAGGCTATGGATTCGCCATGCCTCAGTTGTACGCTGAAATTGCCAGTGGCGATCTGAGCGTGATTGTTGGTCACTTCTACACCCTGCTGGGCTACGAAGTTGTGTCAGCTCCGGATAATTTCTTCTACAGCCACGCTAAAACCATGAACAACAGTGAGGCGTTTACGCACTCTGGTGCACTGGCGACTTATGCTGCCAGTGATGACACCCATGTTTACGCTGGTTGGACAGCTGGCTGGGATACTGGTTTCGATACGTTTGGTAACGGCAGTAACTTCCTCGGTGGAGTCAGCACTTCTGTATCTGATGATGCGACTTTGACTTACATCACAACTGCTGGTGACTTTGGCTCTATCGGCGAAGGTTACAGCCACAGCATCGTGCTCGATGTTGCTGTTTCAGATGACCTGAACTATGTCTTGCAGAGTGACTACCTGTCAACAACTGAGACAGCTGCCTCTGATGATGGTGATATTGATTCATACGGTATCAATCAATACCTGTTCTACACCATCGACGACACGTACTCTGCTGGTGTGCGAGTTGAATGGTGGAATAACGGCGGAGTTGACGAATTTGCGACGACTCTCGGTCTGAACATCAAGCCGATGGACAACGTTGTGGTTCGTCCGGAAGTTCGCTGGGATGACGCTACCGCCGACAGTACGATCTTCGGTATCGATGCCATCATGAGCTTCTAAGTGTAACTTCGGGTTTTCCCGGACACATAAAGAAGAGGGCTAAGACTGGCCCGTCTGCGGTGAAAGCTGCAGACGGGCTTTTTACTGCGCCCGCTGATAGCCAGTGCAAAAAAAGTGAACAATGTTTCCGGCCACCATCGAAAACTGGGCAATTAGCCGGACGCACGGATTGGGAGAATTTGACTGGTCGACTAAGATTACGCAGCGTAAATTTTCTGTCGCCGAGACCAACCAGTCCATTTGTGGTTCTTCGTGTCCATCATTCAGGTTCGCCAAATCAGCAAACGATTTTCCTCCGCCGAGGGGGAAGACGTCATCGCCGTTGATCGTGTCTCGTTCAGCGTTGTCTCGGGTGAAGTCTTTGGACTGCTGGGGCCGAACGGTGCCGGGAAAACGACCACGCTCCGCATGATGCTCGGACTTCTGCAGCCCAGTAGTGGCGATGCTTCCATCGATGGGTGCTCCGTCGCTGTGGAACCAGATCAGGTCAAACGATTAGTCGGATTTGTTTCGACCAGCGTAGGAGTCTACCAGTGGCTGACACCCCGAGAAATGCTTGCGTTTGTTGCTGACCTCTATGAAGTACCTCCCGCTCTATGCGAGGAACGCACCGAACAATTAGCAAAGCTGCTGGATTTCGAATCCTACATCGATCGGCGGTGTGGTGTTTTGAGCACTGGGCAGAAACAGCGAATTAACCTCGCCCGAGCACTCATCCATGACCCGCCTGTTATGCTGCTGGACGAACCAACGCGAGGTCTCGATATTGTCGGTAGCCAGGTCATTTTTGAGTACATTCAACATTTACGGAATAATGGTAAGGCTGTAGTGATCTGCACGCATCGACTTGACGAGGCCGAACGTTTTGGAGATCGCTTCGGATTGATGCATCATGGAGCAATTCGGCTCGTTGGTACTCTGGAACAGCTTCAGGAAACCACCGAACAACAGGGACTCACTGACATCTTCATTCAGCTCATGAAGGCAGATGCTCAGGAATCGCAAGTATGAGCAGTTCAGCCCACCTGTCACTGGCCCGGACTATGCGTCTGGCTCTGAAGGAATTGCGTGAAATTCTTAGAGACAGGCGTACCATCACGACACTGGTTCTCATGCCGCTGCTGCTTTATCCACTGCTTGGAGTGATGGTCAAGCGAGGGTTGCTCAGCAGTCTGGAATCCACGGGAGCCACTGCATTTCGAGTCGTCGTTGAGTCTGCCGAAGCGATCGAACAGCTAAGTCGTCAGTTGGAGGAAGGAGAATCGCTTCTGCCACAAGAGAGTGTTGATGATTCCGGCAATCCTCTGGCCGAACTGGCAGCTGCCGCTGGTGAAAAACAGCCAGCGTTAAAGATCTACCAACTTGAAGATGGCGTCCCACTGGAGACAGTCGTGCGAAGTCGCCAGGCGGACATTGGAGTCCGGCTTACTGCTTCAGACCAGAAAGGAGCAGGCAATGGACCGTCATTCCAATGGATGCTTGTTCACCGTGATAACTCACAGCTGAGTGACAATGCACGCAGTTACATTGTCAGGCGTCTGGAGGCAGTGAACGAACAGTACGTCCTTGACACACTAACCGAGCACAGCATTGATCTTCACCTGCCGGCAGTAATTACAGAACGAACCATTGCCGTCGAAACGAAGCAACAGTCACCATTCATTACGTTTGTTCCTCTGGTACTGGTTCTGATGACGATGACCGGAGCTGTCTATCCCGCCATCGATCTCACCGCCGGAGAACGCGAACGCGGTACAATGGAAATTTTGATCGCAGCTCCGATTTCTCGCATGACGCTACTGGCTGGTAAGTTCCTCGCCGTACTCGTAGTCGCTCTGCTAACAGCTTGTGTCAACATGCTCGCCATGATCGCGACACTGTTTACGCTGGGACTTGACGGAGCTGTTCTCGGCGGAAATGCTTTGCGACTCATGCCGCTCGTTGTGTTGATGACGGTGGTGTTCGCCGGTTTCTTTTCTGCGGTTCTGCTCAGCATCACCAGCGTCGCTCGCAGCTTCAAGGAAGCTCAGGCTTATCTCATTCCGCTCATGCTGATTTCACTCACTCCAGGTGTGTTCAGTCTCATGCCTGATCTGCAGATGGGCCCGTTGCTGGCAATCACGCCATTGGTGAACATCGTGCTGGCCGGACGGGACTTGCTGCAGGGTGATTTCAACTTGCTGATGTTTGGAATTGTCATTCTGTCGACTGCATGCTACGGAGTTCTTGCGTTGACTCTGGCTGCCCGTGTCTTCGGGTCAGATTCTGTATTGTATGGCAGCAGCAGTTCGTGGACGGCATTACTGAAATCACCTGACGAACGTCTTGCCACTGCTGCTCCTGCAACAGCGATGTTGGCGTTGGCGATTGTGTTTCCACTGTTCCTTGTCGTTGGGGCAATCCCCAGTCGACTTGGTCAGATGTTCGCATTGTCTCTGCCACAGGTTCTGTTGCTGAACATTTTTGTGTTTCTGATTGTGTTCGTCGCAGTACCGCTCCTCATCATCCGGCTGTCAAATGTGTCCTTGAGCAGCGCGCTGTCACTGAACACACGAGTGCCATTTGCAGCTTTGGTCGCAGCACTGCTGTTCGGTATTTCTCTGTGGCCCGTTTTGTACGAACTCAACCTGGTCGTCGGCATTGCTTCTCGAGCTGAATCTCTGCAACGGATGCTGGAAACACTGGTTGATGATCTGGAAAAGACACCACTGATCATTAAACTCACAGCACTGGCCTTTGCCCCCGCACTCTGTGAAGAGCTGTTCTTTCGTGGATTCCTGCAGACAAGTCTGCGTCAACGATATTCAGCGACGAGTACCATTGCTGCCACTGCAATCCTGTTTGGCCTGTTTCACATCGTGGTGCGAGACTCCCTCTTTCTCGAACGCATGATTCCCAGCACACTGATGGGGATTATTCTCGGGATCATGCTGGAACGTTCCGGTAGTGTCCTCCCCGGAATGCTGCTGCACGCAGTCCATAACGGACTCTTGCTGTGCGTGGTCCATTATAAGACGCAATTGGAACAACTGGGCATCGGTCTGGAACAAAGAAGCCATCTGCCGCCAATCTGGCTGGCTGGCGGCATCGGGTTGGCGATCTTAGGCGGGCTGATACTCTGGCGAACCAGACCTGTTTCTTCTTAAAACAATGCCCGGGGACTGAATTCAACGATCCTGCCAGCCTCTTCGACACCTTTCCCATTTTAGTGAAGTTGCACGATGCTTCCGTTCGACAAAATGAACACGTTGCAGATCAAATCATAGGGCCTATAATCGAGACGCCTGCCCGTTCCCTCGCGGTCTGTCCTGTTTTTGTCTGCTCTCAATATCCTGCCCTCAGGGAGCGTAATGTGAACGCTGTCTGCAGAATTTTAAGCCTTCCGGCCCTCCTGCTCGCTCAGATTCCAGGACTGGGCCCTGTCGTCAAAGCAGCGTCAACTTCCATTGGACAAAAGATCCTGATGGCGATCACTGGCCTGCTGCTGTGCGGCTTTCTGGTGACTCATCTGGCCGGAAATCTTCTTTTGTACGCCGGTGCAGAGAAATTCAATCACTACGCCGAAACCCTGCACAGCTATGGCGCCTTATTGAACATTGCGGAGATTGGGCTGTTCAGTCTGTTCGTCGTCCATATTGGCCTGGCTTGTTCAACCAATGCTATGAATCGCCAGGCGCGTGTTTCCAAGTACATCGAAAAAGAAAGTAAACAGGCGCCCTTTGCTCTGCCGGGTGGAGGTGCCTCAGGCTGGATGTTCGTGACCGGGCTGATCATTGCGTTCTTCCTTATCGTTCACGTCACTGATTTGCGGCTCAAAAAAAATCCAACGATTGACTACTCCGCAGCGATTGACACAGAAACCGGCGATGTCAGTGAATATCAGGCCGTAAGACTGGCCCTGACGAATGGAGCAAGCTCCTGGGCTTATGTGCTCGGAGTGGTGGCTCTTGGAATTCATCTGAGCCACGGCATCCGCAGTGCTCTGCAAACGCTGGGACTGAACCATTCTCGGTGGAATCGGCAGCTGGAACTCGCCAGCCTGCTGTTTGCCACCGCGATTACTCTCGGATTTCTCAGTCTCGTGGCATGGGCTGCACTGACATCCGGCGCGACGCACTAAATTAATACCCTCCATTCATTTCTTTCTGCCAAAGGTCAACCTGATGGCTCGAGTGGCAAGCGAAACACTCAACTCCCGAGTGCCCGATGGGCGCATCGAAGAAAAGTGGGACAAACACCGCTTCAACATGAAGCTGGTGAACCCCGCCAATAAACGAAAATTCAACGTGATTGTTGTTGGCACCGGCTTGGCTGGAGGTGCAGCTGCTGCGTCTTTGGCAGAGCTGGGCTACAATGTGAAATCGTTTTGTTTTCAGGATAGTCCTCGTCGAGCGCACAGCATTGCTGCGCAGGGCGGGATTAACGGTGCCAAGAATTATCCCAATGACGGGGATAGTGTGTGGCGGCTGTTTTACGATACGGTCAAAGGGGGCGATTATCGTGCTCGGGAAGCTAACGTCTATCGCCTGGCTCAAAACAGCAACAGCATCATCGATCAGTGCGTTGCTCAGGGCGTGCCGTTTGCCCGGGAGTACGGAGGAACACTCGCGAATCGGTCGTTTGGCGGGGCCCAGGTCTCACGCACCTTCTATTGTCGGGGGCAAACCGGACAACAGCTGCTGCTGGGTGCCTATCAGGGACTCATGCGGCAGACGCAGCTGGGAAAAGTGAAAATGTTTGCCCGGCGAGAAATGCTCGAGCTGGTGGTGGTGGATGGAGTTGCCCGGGGCATCATTGTTCGCAACTTGACAACTGGCCAGCTTGAAACTCACACTGCCGACGCAGTGGTGCTGTGCACCGGGGGTTATGGCAACGTTTACTATCTGTCCACAAATGCCATGGGTTGCAACGTGACGGCTGCCTGGCGTTGTCACAAACAGGGGGCGTTGTTTGCCAATCCTTGTTACACACAGATTCACCCCACCTGTATTCCAGTGAGTGGCGATTATCAGTCCAAGCTTACGCTGATGAGCGAGAGTTTGCGAAACGATGGACGCGTATGGGTTCCCAGGCAGGCGGGCGACCCGCGACCCGCGTCAGACATCCCGGAGGACGAACGAGACTATTATCTGGAGCGGCGCTACCCTTCCTTTGGAAATCTGGTACCTCGCGATGTGGCCTCACGAGCTGCGAAAGAACGAACCGATGCGGGGTTTGGTGTGGGGGACACGCAACTGTCTGTTTATCTGGATTTTAAAGACGCGATTGTTCGGGATGGAGAAGATGCCGTACGGAAAAAGTACGGAAATCTGTTTCACATGTACCAGAAGATCACTGCCGACAATCCTTATGAAGTACCGATGAGGATCTACCCGGCTGTGCACTATACGATGGGCGGATTGTGGGTGGATTATAATTTGATGAGCAATGTGCCCGGTTTATTCGTTCTCGGCGAGGCAAATTTTTCGGATCACGGCGCGAATCGACTGGGAGCCAGCGCCTTGATGCAGGGGCTTTCAGACGGATACTTCGTCATTCCCTACACAATTGGGGATCATCTGGCGACGACGGACCTGCCAGAAATTCCCGAAGATCATCCAGCCTGCAAAGCTGCCTTTTCACTGGCCGAAAGTCGCTTAAACCAGCTCGTAAGCGTCAAGGGCACTCGGACAGTCGATAGTTTTCACCGCCAGCTGGGACAGATCGTCTGGGATAGTTGTGGAATGGCCCGCAGTCAATCCGGGCTGACGACGGCAATCAGTGAGATTCGTGACCTGCGCGAGCAGTTCTGGGCGGATGTTCGAGTCCTCGGGACTGGTGACAATCTCAATCAAAGTTTGGAAAAAGCAGGGCGTGTTGCCGATTTTCTGGAGTTCGCTGAGTTGTTGGCGACGGACGCATTGCAACGGGAGGAATCCTGTGGCGGGCATTTCCGAGAGGAATATCAAACTGCGGAAGGCGAAGCTCAGAGACGCGATGACGAGTTTATGCACGTGGCGGCCTGGGAGTTTCAAGGTGTGGGAGAAGTTCCCACAATGCACAAAGAGCCTCTGACATTTGAAAATGTTCCCCCGACCACGAGGAGCTACAAATAATGAGCAGTGACATACTCAGTTTGAATCTGCGTGTTTGGCGACAGAATGGGCCGAAAGACAGCGGTGGCTTTCATGATTATCAGTTGGACGGTGTGAGTACTCACATGTCTTTCCTGGAAATGCTGGATGTGTTGAACGAGCAGCTGATCGAATCCGGTGAGGAACCTGTTCATTTCGACCACGATTGTCGTGAAGGCATTTGTGGCATGTGCAGCCTGATGATCAATGGTCAGGCTCACGGTCCGGATCGGGCGACGACAACCTGTCAGCTACACATGCGTCGGTTTGAAGATGGCCAAACGATCACGATCGAGCCGTGGCGGGCGTCGGCCTTTCCCGTGGTAAGAGACCTTGTCGTTGATCGTTCTGCATTTGACCGCATCATACAGAGCGGCGGATATGTTTCCGTGAACACGGGAAACGCACCCGATGGTAATGCAATTCCAGTGCCGGGGACGACTCAGGAAGTGGCCATGGACGCTGCGGCCTGCATTGGCTGCGGGGCTTGTGTGGCGGCCTGTAAAAATGCTTCCGCCATGTTGTTTACAGCTGCAAAGGTGTCTCAGATGTCCGTGCTTCCGCAGGGGCAGGCTGAACGTGCAGAGCGAGTGACGAATATGGTTGCGCAGATGGACGAAGAACGTTTCGGGGCCTGCACCAATACGTCAGAATGCGAAGCGGCGTGCCCGGCGGAGGTGTCTGTCAGTCATATTGCCAGATTGAATCGTGAGTACACACGAGCAGCTCTGACGGCTCGATAAATTTCGGACTTATTACCATGGCCCGCCAAGACTACTCCAAATACCAGCAAAAAGTCATCAAGCGGTTCTACGATAACCGCGAACAGATTGATGATCAGAAACTCAGCGAACTGGTCACCAGCTTGTACCTTGCTACGGACAAACAAAAGCCCAAACTCTGGCTGCGGGCCAAAGACATTCTGGATCGTATGCAGCTGCCCCAGACTCGTGTCGATCACGTGATGGCTTCTGAAGACCCGGCAGTCCTGGCAAAAATCGTCGAAGAGCTTCAGAGTGGGAAGCTCAAACGCGGCTCGGGGAAAAAAAAGAGCTAATCACGTTTTTCACTCTTATTGATTGTTCCCAATGGTGTTTTGTGCAGGCTCTGATAATGAATCGCGACGGGGAACATCACTCAGGTCAAAATAATTTGCAGTTATTGTGCGATGTGACTGGTCCACGCTGAGCTAAAATCCCCTGCCCCTCATGAGTAATTTTTCGGTATTTTGCTGGCGACACCGCCTTTAGCGGCAACTGTCTCGATTGCTTCCCAGCATAATTACCAGTCGTATGCCGATTGTGTTTTGAGCCCATACTGCCACCCGGCGAGCATCAGGCACCATGCGGGATCTCCTGATCCATCGATGATGACCAGCTGGCATCTTCCGTAGGCGGAACCCAGAAGTGATCAATTTCTCGCGGGTTGCCGGCAATCACTGATATAGCATTTTTCAGGTGGTTTGTGGTACGACGTCCGGGCTCTGAAAACGTGCGTAGACACAATTTTCAGATCTGTGTCTAATTCCGCAAGAATTGTGTCAGTCAATTGTGCTTTTCAGCGGGAAGCTAATCTGGCTCGACGACGGCAAGGATGCGGAGCGGGCAATGGATAGCCTCATACGAACAGCAAAATATCTCTGGGTTTACCGGTCTACCCTTGCACTATCCATCTTGTGCGCGATAGGCATTGCCGGCTGCTGGAGCACGAGTCTCTCTGCAGTCGCTCCGATCATCAAGGTGCTGTTCGAAAACGACAGTTTGCACCAGTACGTTGATCACCAGATCGTTGATGCTAACGAAACAATTCGTGTTCGGTCTGAGGAGGTCAAGGAACTCGGTGAAGGCTCTCTGGACCGGCGGGCAAAACTGCAAAGCAGGATCAGTGACGCAACCAGCAGCCTTCAGACTTATTCAAAACTAAAATCGTATGTGATGCCCTGGGTGCCTCAGGATAAATTCAATGTTGTTGCATTGGTCGTTGTCGGGATCCTTTTCGGTACAGTTTTAAAGTGTGTTTTCGTCTATGGTCAGGAGATTCTGGTTGGCAGTGTTGTGACTCGAACGGCCAACGATATTCGACGTGATTGTTTTGTCAGTACACAAAATCTGGATATGCAAACAGTATCGGCGAAGGGAACACCACACATACTTTCGCTCATGACGAATGATATCGCGCAACTGACTGTCGGAATGGGGGCTTTCGGGACCAGGATTATTCGTGAACCGCTGAAGGCGGGCGCCTGTATAGGAGTTGCGTTCTATATCAACTGGCGTCTGAGTCTGGTGTCCGCATTGATGGTTCCGTTGATGGGCATCTTTCTCGTCAGGTTTAGTCGCATGCTGAAAAAGGCGGCTCATAGTACGATGGAAAGCATCGCTACCATTTATGATTGCCTTTCCGAGACTTTTGATTCCTTCAAAATCGTGATGGCTTTTGGCGGTCAAGGACGACAGCAGGAACAATTTTTAAAAGCGAATGACGATTACTACAGGCACAAGATGAAATGCGTGCGTGTGAATGCACTGATCCGGCCAACTTCAGAAATGATGGCTGTGCTTATTGTGGTCATGGCCTTCACCCCTGGTTGCTATATGGTGTTGCGGAATACCGATTCAATTTGGGGAATTCAGCTGGCAACAGAAGCGATGACACTTACTGAGCTGCTGACGATGTATGTGCTGCTGGCAGGAGTACTGGATCCGGTTCGCAAGCTATCGACTGTGTTTGGCCAGGTACGGCAGGGGATGGCAGGGGCTGATCGGGTTTATGCTCTTATTGATCAGCAATCGGACATCAAAGAGCCGGAGTCGCCTCAACCATTCAGTCGCCACTCACAGTCCATTGGTTTTGAAGATGTATCTTTTCGCTATCGACCGGTGAATTCCAACGATGTTCGTACATCCGTTTTGAATAAGATCAATCTGGATATCGCGTTCGGCGAAGTTGTGGCGGTCGTGGGCAGCAATGGTTCCGGTAAGTCGACGCTGGTTAATTTATTGCCACGATTCCTGAATCCGGAAGCTGGGATGATCAGGATCGACGGCGTGGATATTCGACAATATCGAACATCCGACTTACGAAGTCAGATTGGTCTGGTGAGTCAGGAAACCATGTTGTTTAACGACACGATTCTTGAAAACATTCGTTATGGTAACTTTTCTGCCAGCAGAAAGTCGGTGATAGAAGCAGCCCGACAAGCTCATGCGTGGGATTTTATTTCAAAACTTCCAGAGGGTATCGAAACACAAATCGGTCCCGGCGGTGGTCGGATTTCAGGCGGGCAAAGACAAAGAATTGCGTTAGCTCGTGCGATTATTCGAGATCCATCCATTCTAATTCTTGATGAAGCAACGTCGGCTGTGGATGCTCAGAGTGAAGACTTGATTCATCGAGTTCTGAAAACATTCTCAAAAGGACGCACGGTCTTCATTATCACGCACGTGTTAAGTGAAGCGTTCCTCGATCTGGTTGATCGAATTGTGGTGATGGATCAGGGAAGGGTTGCAGCAGTAGGAACTCATGCGGATTTACTGCGAACATGTGGTCTTTACCAACGACTGATCCAATCTGCCATGCCCGAACAGGCAGCCGCCTGATCGAATTCCTCGAGCAAAACCTTATGCCTGATGCGCAGTCCGATAAATTAAAAATCTGGTGCTTGCTGGATGGTAAAGCCGGCCACCAGAATCAGGTTCTGGGACTGGCCGAGGCGATTGGTCGGAAACGACCGGCCTGGATTGAATATGTGGAATTGACCGGATGGCATCGAGGTTTCAGGTCAATGGTCCATTTAGACCTGAGCCAACTTCCTGACAGCTCTCCAGATCTGATCATTGGAGCAGGACATGCATCGCATATGCCTTTGTGCGTGTTCCGTCGGCGGTTTGGTGGAAAATCGATTGTCCTGATGAAACCCACATTTCCTCTGGCTTGGTTTGATTTTTGTCTGGTTCCTGAGGTTCATCGACTCAGGCAAGCCTCTGACAACCTGATCAGAACAAAAGGAGTGCTCAACCGGATTTTGCCGAGTACCAACATGGACACAGCCAAAGGCTTATTTCTGATTGGTGGACCATCGCCCCACTACCAGTGGTCGGATAAAAAGATTGTGGAGCAGCTCGCCAGCGTGGTTCAAAAGGAGGCAACAGTTGACTGGAGGGTGGCGACATCTCGACGGACTCCGGAGAACTTCTTCCGTCTCTTAAAACAAATCGATGCCCGATTCACAATTATTCGGAGTGAGGACGTCAGTTCGGATTGGCTACCTGTTCAATTGGCCATGGCTGGAAAAGTCTGGGTTTCTGAAGACAGTGTGTCAATGACCTGCGAAGCACTGACTTCTGGAAGTCAGACAGGACTTCTGGAGTTGACAAGAAATCGAAGTAATCGGGTAACAGACTGCATTGATTCATTCGTCGCAACGGGTGAACTAACACGATGGACAGAATGGGCAAAAACGGAAAAACTGTCTCGTCGCACGTCACAATTCTGCGAGGCACAGCGGTGCACTGACCTGTTGCTGAAGCACCTGCCCGGAGCAATTGGAGACAAGCCGACTACTGCTAAAGTTGCATAAGATTGTGGACACTTGTGTTTTGTTTCCGGGCAGGTCATGCTCGCCTCACAGCATGAGATTTACCAATCTGCCAATGTTCAGCAGCGGACTATGAAGATGCAGTCTGAAACTCACATTTCTGCAAATACAGGCTTTCCTTACACTCTCGCGAATACGTTTGCGAAATCACAAAGATTAGAGATTGTCGCGACCTGGTGTGCAATCAAAGAAGAGGTAACTGATGAAGCTGACAGCATGTGACTTATGTCAGAATGACCAATTTGAACCGCTTGCAAAGACTGATCGGCATGGGAATTTACTGAACACCGTTATCTGTAGTAATTGTGGCCTGGTGAGACATGCCG
>Ga0315315_10000877_pt1 | contig 26883 bp, 28 predicted proteins | sample M140m3416metaG_FD_203699 | JGI IMG/M metagenome (GOLD analysis project Ga0315315, IMG submission 203699) | Ammonia-oxidizing marine archaeal communities from Monterey Bay, California, United States - M1 40m 3416 | ecosystem: Environmental > Aquatic > Marine > Intertidal zone | place: USA... | reverse complement strand
AATCTGCAATTAATTGAAATTCTAGTTTCTTTAGTTTTGTTAACTATATTTCCGTGTGGTAAAGATTGATTAAAAAATAAGTAATTTCCATAATTTATTTTTATAAAATTCAAATCTTTCTTTAATTTTTCAAATAAATTGGAGACATTTATTACTTTTTTTTTTTTATAAATACTAACAAATTTATTATATTTATTTTGATTAAGAATAAACATCGACTTAGTTTTATAACAATTTACTAGTGGTAGCCATACTACTGTTTCAAAAGGTGAGTCACCACTCCAAGTATCAGCATGAAGTGGTAAAAGAGAGCTCTCATCATTTGGAAATTGAATAGATAGATTGATGTTATTTTGCATCGCAAGCTCGTTTCCAACCATTTCGTATAAATTTTTTTTTGCTAATAAAAATAAATGCTCTCTAAAATTTTGATCTAAATTCATTTCTTTAATTAGCTTCAATCTCACACTGTTAAGTTCACCTACATTTATATATCTATGTAAATTATTAAAACTAAATTTTTTTATTTTTTTTATTTTTATTACTTTCAAAAGTCTATTTTTAAAAAAATTATTTATATATTTTAAAGATTTTTTACTTTCGACAGGTTTTATCAAAAAACCTTTCTGTAATAAATCTGTTTTATCTTTTATAAAATTTTTCATTCTTAAAAAGGTCCTTTAAAATCTTTATAAGGTATATCAGTTTTTAAATCTTTATTTTTTAATAAAAAATCTTTTATCACTTTACGATTTATTTTTTTTCCTGATAAACTAGTTATAGCATCCAAAATCTCATTTGTATTTAAATAGCACTCTTTTGCTATAGATCTTGAGCTCGGAAGTGGTAATTCTTTTATTCCTAGTCTCTTTGGTTTTTTAGTTAAATAATTTAAAATATTTTCTGAAATAAAAGATATGATTTCGGAACTTATACCAAATGATTTCCAGCTATTGTCTACTACCAAAACCTTTTTGGTTTTCTTCACTGATTTAAGTATTGTTTTTTTATCAAATGGTCTCAGACTTCTAAGATCAATGATTTCTGCTGAAATGTTACTTTTTTCTAAAATTTGTCTTATCCTTAAAACTTGCACAAGAGCCTCTGAAAAAGATATTATAGTTAAATCTTTTCCTTTTTGAAGGATCTTTGCTTTACCTATTGGGATTGTAAAAAGTTTTTTAGGTACTTTTGTCTCAATATTATGAAGCCATCTATGCTCAAAAAATATAACTGGATGATTATCTTTTATGCTGCTAACTAATAAACCCTTTGCATCATAGGCATTAGATGGTGATACAACTTTAAGACCAGGAATATGAGAAAAAAGTGCTTCTAAGCTTTGAGAGTGTTGTGGTCCTTGCCCCCAACCTTTGCCTATAATTAATCTTATCACTATAGGAACTTTATATTTACCTCCGGATAAAAAATACCATTTAGCTGCTTGATTTATAATTTGTTCCATAGATAACAGGCTAAATTCAACCCTTTGATGGGTTATTATTGGTCTGAGCCCCATTATTGCAGCACCAACAGCAATACCCGTTATTGCATTCTCTGATGTTGGGGTTTCTAAAACTCTTTTATTTCCAAATATTTTATTTAAATCTTTTGTAGTACCAAATATTCCTTTTGGATCATTTATACCAAGACCCATCGTGACTATACTTTTGTCCCGCATCATTAATTGAGTTTGGCTTTCTTTAATTGCTTCGTAAAATTTAATTTTTCTCAATTTGCACCTAAGCCCTTGTAAAGTTTATCAATTAATTTTTTATTTGGTAATTTGCTTTTTTTCGCAAAGTCAAAAGCTAATTCTATTTCTTTATTTACTTTTTTTTCGATTTGTTTAATTATTTTATAATTTCTTTTTCCTAATTTTTTCTTTATAAAATTTAGTGGACATCTCTTCATCCAGTTTTTTAACTCACCTTTTGGTCTGTAGTTTAATTGATCATCCCAGTTTGGACCACAATGTTCCAACCATCTATAGGTTTTACATTCTATAAACATCGGTTTATTTTTTTTTCTGATAGAGCCAATCATTTTTTTTGTTACAGAATATACTTTTGATGGATCATTCCCATTTATGGAAGTAGAATTGACTCCATAATTTCTAATTATTTTTACAAGATTTTTCTTTTTTGACTCCCTGTCTTTCAGAGGTGTGTAAACTGAATATAAGTTATTTTCACACACAAATAATATTGGTAAATTGTGAATAGAGGCAAAGTTTATACTTTCAGTGAAAATACCTTCCTCTGTAGCAGCTTCACCAAAAAAAATAACCGTAATGAATTTTTTTGATTTTGAGTTAAAAATTGATTTAAAAGCAACACCAGTTCCAATAGCAATATTGCTTCCAACAATTGGAACAGCTGCAACCACTCCGGCTTTACTATCTTGTAAATACATTGATCCACCTAAGCCTTTTGCACATCCAGTTTCTTTACCGTAAATTTCAGAAATCATGGATTTTAAATTTCCTCCCTTTGCTAAATAATGTGCATGTGCTCGGTGTGTACTTAAAATCTTATCAGTTTTTTTTAAAGCAGTACAAACTCCTGCGGCAATACCTTCTTGTCCTATAGAAAGATGTACAGGACATCTCATTTCTTGCTCGGAGTATAGTTTTGATATCTCTTCCTCAGTTTTTCTAATTCTATAAATTTTTTCAAATAATAGTAAATTAATATTTTTCATGTTTTAAATTAGTTTAATAAATCTAAATTATTCCTTAAAAAGGATGGGCTTATCTTGGGAAAAATATTATAATTTTTTTTTTTATCAACAAATTTTTCGTAAATTGACCAAAACCTTTTTTGAATTTTTAAGTCTTCATCATTTTGAATTTTTTCTCTATTAATTTGTTTATTAATTTCTTGAGAATAAAGCAATATTTCCTGAGATGTGTTATTTACAGGTTCTACCCCATTTTCTTTAAAAGTATGAGCGTTAGTTGTATAAGCAAACTTACTTTGTAATATTTCCCTTATTGACAACAATTTACCTGTGGAAATATTCCTTAGTCTCTTAAAAATTAAAAGTGAATATCTACAAAAACGTGGTTCATATATTTGTGTTGATGAAATATTTAATCCAAATATTGGTTTGTTAAAAACCATTGGAAAAACTGTAACACCAGCATCACCGCTTAGCAAAAATTTGCATTTTGATAGTAAAAAAACATCCATTAAGTCGTTTCTAAAATTAGTATTTGCATAATCAATGACTTTTTTATTTTCACTTTTAAGTTTTTCACTAACGTGAGTTCCTATTCTTAATACATATAAACCTTTGCTGGCAAAAAATTCTGCTGATTCTTTTAAAGTTTCCACAGAAAAATCTCTGTGATTATGATAAGACCATGATCCAATACTTCTCGGAAAATCATTTGGCATAGTTTTTTCAAGATATTGTGGGTCTCGGTTGTGAATACAAATCCAATCTTTTTCATCTGGAACTCCAAGTTCATTAACAATTTTTTTAGCTTCATTTATCTCTTTTTCAGTAAAATGAAGATGTGGTTTAGTTTTTATATTTATTAACTGCAAAGAGGGCGAGAAGGTAAGATCATCAAGATATAATATATGGTCGTATTTTTTATAAAATAATAGAGCTTTATAAATTCCTAAAAAAAGAAATCTTGGATAAACTTTCATGACTCTTTTTGTCATCTTTTTCAATTGTTTATTTGAAATAATAAAATCCCAGAAAAAAATAACGTAACAATTTGATAAACTTTTGTCATTTTTTTTGTGCCAAAGGTAACCTTCTACTTGATCTATAAAATCTCCAAATCTTCTTGTATAAAGATCACAAAACTTTATATGAATAACTGGTTTTATTAAACAAATTAGAGATACAATTGGAAATACTAATAAAAAAAATATTTTTTTAAAAAAATTACTGATCATCACTAAAACTAAAATTATTTAAATTTTTGATATATCTTCTTAAAATGAGATGTGTTGTAGATGTTTTAAAATTATATTTTTTTAAGTTGTTTGTTTGAATAGTAAAATGTTGTGATTTTTTTTTCTGAAAAATAATTTTTGATTTGGAAGATAAGTTTTTTTTAAGATCTAAAACCATATTTTTAATTTGAACCGGCTTGGATGCAGACAAGTTTAATTTTCCTATTTTTATTTTTTTTTTATCCTTTAAAAAATCGATGAATTTAAAGATTTCAAATGTATCAATTACGTTATTGAACTTTTTATTTTGATTAAAAATTTCAACATTAGAGTTAAGTTTTAATTTATTAATAATGCTATTTATCCATGGTCTTCTTTGATCACTTATATTATAGCTTACTACACCAGGTAAACGTATAATAAGATAATTAAGTTTTTGATGTTCAATTAATTTTTCAGAAAGAATTTTTGTTGCCCCTAAAATATCTGGTTTTATAAATATATCATCCTCATTAACATTTTTTCTGTTAACTTCTCCATATATTTTAAAAGAAGAAAGATAAAAAAACTTTTTTATTTTTCTTTTTTTTGCAAACTCTAAAACATTTTTAAGCGATATTATATTTGAACTTATATAATCTTTGTCAGAATTTTTTTTTGCAAAAGGATGTGTGACTACACAATGTATTATAATACTAGGATTTATTTTATTTATTATTTTTTTGCTTAAGTCTTGTTTTATCCATTTAATATTTTTATTTTTAAAATTTTTTGTTGCATGGTTTGGCGTTCTATAAAATGCAAAGATTTTATGTTTTTTATAAAAAAAATTAACCAAATCAGCACCAATAGTTCCGTTTGCACCTGTTATCATTATTTTCATTTGAGATTATTAAATTTCGTTATTAGTAATTAAGTTAAATTATTTGATTTTTGTATTTTCTAAATAATTTTTGGTATGAGGTATTATTCTTCACTTCAATATTTTTTTTTCCAGAAAATTTCTTTATTTCATATAAATTTTTTTTTAAGTATTCTGATCCTTTGCCTTTTTGTAGTTCAAGAACAAAATGAATTTCATATTTTTTAAAAAAATTTATAAATTTTTTTTTACCAGATTTTAAGTTGCTTAATTGTAAATTTGAACAAAATATAATTATAATTTTTTTACTCTTTGTTTTTTTTATTACTGTTTTTAAAGAATCAAAATTTTTAAACAAAAATCCTTCTTGATGAATTAAGCTTATCTTATAACTATATAGATTTGCATAATAATTATTTATAAAATTTTGTCCTCTCATTGGTATATTCCAGACTCCAATTTTTGAAGGAGTGAGCACTGATATAACTGTAGACATTTATAATTGTATAGTTTTAAAAAAATCGTTATATTTTTGAAATAACGGTTTATTCATACTTTGAAATCTTGCGTCAACAGAAATTCTTGCATATTCACTTTTATGGTAAATTGAACCATGATAAACAAATGGATTAAAAATTAAAGCTTCTCCAAACTTAATTTTTGGAAAAAACATTTTATTTGACAAAAGTTTTTCTCTATCCTTTATATTTTTTTTAATTTCACTATCACAAAATTTAACAGACAAACTATCATCTATTAAGAAAATTCCAGACTTATCAGTAACATCATGAAAGGGTATCCATATATTGTAAGTGTATGGAGAATGTCCTGCCATAATTTCACAATGAGGAAAAGTTTTTGTAGAGTTTTTTTTACCAACATGAACTTGAATTTGAGGATATTTTTGAATAAGTAAATTTTTTCCAAAAATTGATATTAACTCATGAGAAAAAATTTTAATTATATTTTCAGAAAATTTTTTTAAATATTTTTTTCTTATTGAATTTAGTGAACTATCATTTAATTTGTTCACAATTTTTCTTAACGTTTCAATTTTTTCAATTTTTTTACTAGAAATTAATACATTTTTTTTATTTTCTGTTATGTCGTTTATAAAATTATCACGTAATAATTTTATCTCGTGTAATTTCTTGGATTTTAAAACACTCCATCCTTTTTTTTTTAAATTATATTTGTGATTTTGCATAATTAAACAGTTTTATTTTTTTGGTTTATAAAATTGCATATGAAACTCTTGGCATATGTTCTACAGTTTTTAGTTTTATTTTATTACAATTAATACTATCTAAAAAAGCAAGTGTTTCTCCGGGCCATTTGTGATGATTAAGCTCATCAAAAGCAATTATGCTTCCTTTTGGCATTCTAGGAAGAAAAATTTTTAAAGCTTCTCTTGTGGGAGCGTAAATATCCATATCTATAAAAAGTAAAGAAACAAGCAAATGAGGATTGTCTTTGATAAATTTTTTTCCTGTTTTTAAAAAATCGCCTTTTATTAATTCTACCTTTGGAAAATGTGGAGGATAAGGGCTTCTATCAAGCAGATCAATGCATTGTTTAAGTTCTTCAAAGGTTTCGAATTTTAGATCTCCAGTTTTCCATTGTTTTTTTTTGTTTTTTAACTTATCTTTTTTATGAACACTAGGAAATCCGGAAAAGGTATCAAATCCATATATGTGTCTCCAAGCACCTAGTGGTTCTCTAATTGCAGAAATTTGAGCCCAAGATAATAATCCTGAACCTTCGCCTACTCCAAGTTCAATTATACTTCCTCTAGTATTTATAATTTTTTCAAATAAAAAATTTCTAGCTAAAAAATATGCTAATTCATGTCGATTTGCATACTTAGGAAAATTATCCACTAAGTGTCTTGTAGACTTTTTTTTAGTAATTTTTGGTAATATCTTTTCTCTTTTTAGCAAATATTCTTTATCTTTTTTTTTTTGAATATCCATTTTATAATTTATTTAAAAAAATTTTAGAAACCTTGTAAGGTGCTGCTGTATGTCTTTTTGATGCTTCTACCTCATCTGAATTGTGCATATTCAAACCAAACCACCATCTGCCGTCTCTTTTATCAAATTCTGGCTTTTTATGTGGATCAATTACATCTAATCCATGTCTTAAAGTTGCGTAAAAGAAACCAACATCTCCTGCATCAATATGTTCCTCCATATCTAATTTTCCATTTTTTTTATCAATTAAATAAAAACCACCATCTTTATAGCTGGTCCCTTTTTTAGTTAGATAGCCAGAAATTATAAGCCGAATAAGAGAACTATTGTCTACATGTGGTTCAATAAACCCTTTTGGCGGGTATCTTACAACTTGAAGTCTTTCAATAATTTTGTCTTTTGGTGTGTGATTCTCATACTGATATAAGGATAGTCCAGCTAATAATTTTAAAGGTCTGCAAGCATCCATCATTATTTTTTTTGAAAAATTTAAATTTTTGTTCCAAGGAAAAATAAAGGTTGAATGCTTAACGTGCTTGATACAATAATTTAAAGAAGCTTCTTCATCAATCCATCTATGAAAATTAGGCACATCTTCAAGCATTTTATGAAACTCTGATGGCCTTGAGTGTGAAAATTCATAAATCTCATCAATAACTTTATTTACATTACTTTTGCTGATTGCATTTTTTAGAACATATAGGTCTCCATCGTAAATTGACTCTAGTGTTCTTTCTATAAACTTTTCTGATTGTTCAGCAATTTTTGAAACAAACTCTTCATGTTCAATTAAAATAAGTTTTCTGTAATTAGTTGGTTTATTTTTTTCTGCTTCAATTTTTTTCCAATATGAAAGAAAATTATTATTATTTGACGTATTTTTATCTATTGAACTGCTCATTATTTACTTTCTGATAACTGTAGCCAACCACATCTATTGCAAGCTTCGACTGTTCCATCTTTTTTTAATATTTTTTTGAATTTTTTAAATTGATCGTCAAAAATAATTTCTTTAATATTTTTTTTCTGAATATTTCCCATTGAAACTGCCAAACAAGGAAAAACTGTTCCGTCAACATTTATATGTACGCTAGACCAAGGCTGCGCACATGGTTGAAAATTTTCCTTCTTATGCTCTTCTTCATTTAGTATATCTAATTTTTTTTCATCTAAAGGCTCATCATTGCCTATTAATTCATCAACTTTTGGATGTAAAAAACCTACAGTCTGATTTTTAAAATTATATTTTTTAACCAAATTAAGTTGATCTTTTATATCTTGCCAATTTTTATATTTATAAGCTTTGCTCTTGTCAAATATCTCATCAAATTTAAACATATAATCACATCCTAAAATTGGGGATCCTTTTAAAAATTGAAAACTATGTGTGTCACAATTCAAATCCTCTATACAATACTTATGTATATCTAATAAATCCTTGGCATTTTCATCTAAAACTACTGTTTTAGAATCTAAAACACACTTTGGATGATTAAGTTCTTTTTTTCTTTTTTGAAAATATTTCATCATTTTTTCAGCATGAGCCCATTTTTCGTCCCATTTTTTTTCATTAACATTTGCAAGTTTTCTAATTGTATTATTTCTATTATCAATAGAAATAGACAATACTTTAAAATTTTTTTGTGATAATAAAAGATCAATTATTTCTTTGCTTAATAAAAGTCCATTGCATATTAAATTACACTCATGTCTTTTTACCGTCTCTAAAAAAACATCTTTAAAATTTTTAAACACCAAAGGTTCTCCGCCAGTCAAAGTCACTCTTGATCCTGTCGGTAAATCTTTTATTAATTTTATCCAGCCTTCAGAGTCTACAAAATTTTTTTGCTTAGTTCTGACTTGATAACAAAAATCACAAGCTAGATTACACAGATTTGTTAAGACCAAACAATACCTTTTGGGCATAATTTCATCAACTTTATAAGCTTCTTTTCTAAATTCAGCTAAGTCAGAATTAAATTTTTGTTTCCAGATTTGGTTGTCAATATTTTTATTTTCACTCATAAGTTTTTGATTATTCTCTTATTAAATTTAAAGTTTGAGAATTAGCAAAATAATAATCTCCCGTATAATCCACATGATTCAAAACTTCAATCCATTCCTCCTTTTTAAGAAGCGTTGTTCCAATCACTGTCCAATCTTTAAACAACCAATAGTCCTCTTCGTTAGTATATGACGCAAGCGTTATAAAACTTTTTCCTTTTCCTATTCGTTGTATTTCTTTTAAACATTTAATAGCGTCAGATAAAGAGTAAGTATAAACCACCCCCATTGCTATAATAAAATCATAAGAATCATCTTTAATGTCTAAATTGTAATAATTACTGACCTTTTTAATATTTTTTTTGACACTCTCCATAGCCGTACTTAAAGCGTAATCTGAAGTTTCTAAACCGTGAACATTACCTTTTGGTATAATAGTTTTTACATCATTAACTAGAAATCCTTTTTCACAATTAAACTGTAAGAATGATGAGTTTGGATTTAAATTGTATTCTTCAACAATTTTTTTTGCAACTTTTTGCCATCTTCCATCATATTTAAAACCTCCATAACCAAAGTTTCTATCTCCATCAAAAAAATTTTGATCTCTATAACCTGATATAATTCTGTTTTTAATAGTTCTAATATTTTTTCCAACTTTTCTAGGCTTTGCAGGTTGTGGGTAACCTTCTAATAAATTGAACTCTCTCATTATAAATTTTTTATCACAGCCTTCATCCAAGGGCCCATATCTTTATAATGTGCCGTTGTAATAATATTCTCATCTACTACAGCTGGAAGATCCGTATAAATAGCTCCTGCATTTATTAAATCATCTTTCATGCTGTAATATCCTGCAATTTTTCTGTTCTTAACTACCTTTGCAGAAATTAAAAGTTGTGCACCGCTACAAATACAGGCAATTAATTTTTTTTGTTCATTAAATTTAGTAATAAAATCTATTATATTTTTGTCTTGCCTTACCTTTTCCATCGCTTTTACTCCGCCTGGTATTACAAGAATAGAATAATCGTCAACTTTAACTTCGTTTATTTTTTTTACTTTCTGATCTTTATTTGGAGGAAGTGTAGTTCCTAGAAATCCCTTAACGGGCTGACCCTCAAGCATGCAAACATCTAATTCTAAACCCTCTTCTAGTAATCTATAATAGGGATAAATAAACTCATGATCTTGAGCTAAACTTCCGGAAATTATAATACCTTTTTTCATCAATCTAAGTAATTACTGTTTAATTCATCTCTTGGCAAGAAAGGGTACATATCTTCAAACTCAGTTGGTACGCTTTTACCCGATGAATCTCTTCTATTAATTGCTTTTGGAATCTGTTCTTCATCAGGACTCATTATTAACTCGCATATTACTGAACCAGGACTACTTAATACACCTCTAATTTTTTGCTTTAAATTTTTATGACTCACAAGTTTTTTATATGAAATTTTATGTGCTCTAGCTAGTTCTTTATAACGTGGAAAAGATAATCCACTTTTTTTATCTGCACCCATTATCCGCCCTTTAAATCCTAAAATTTGAGTTTGTTTAATTGTCAAATAACCTTCATTATTAAATATAAAAATTTTCATTGGTATTTTATGATGCATTATTGTTGAGAGTTCTTGAACATTCATTTGAAAACCTCCGTCTCCAGATAAACAAATTACACTAGAATTAGATTTTTTCTTTGAAAAAAAGGCACCTATTGCTGCTGGCAAACCCCATCCCATCGGTGCATGCCCAGAGTTAGTAAAAAAATTTTGATTTCCTGTGACTTCAAGTACTTGATGAGTTGTTGTAAAAGAAAAACCCATGTCTGTTATTATTGAGTCATGCTTTTTAATTAATTTAGAAAGAGTATTAATAAAAAAATAAGAATTAATATATTTTTTTTCATTTATCATTTTTTTTATTAAAATCGGATATTTCTTTCTTACTTGAACACAATATTTTAGCCATTCATTGCTGGATTTATATTTATTTAATTTTTTAAATAATTTTTCTAGAAAATATTTTGCGTCACACTTTATTTTCATATCTAATTTTAAATCTCTTTTATTTAGTTCATTAGGATCTATATCAACCATTGATTTAAACTTAGATCTAGAAGCAAAATTTTTTGCATTATATCCTGTCACCATATAAGGAAGCCTTGTTCCAATGGATAGATAAAAATCGCAATTTTGTACAATAAAATTTGATCCTCTTTCTCCAAAAGCGCCTGGCCTTCCAGAAAACATTTTATGTTTATGTGAAATAATGTCATCAGCATTCCAAGTTAGGACGAACGGGATCTTATATTTATCGAAAAATTTTTTTACAACTTTGTTGGCATTTGAAAGTCTTACCCCGTGTCCTAAATGTATTAATGGTCTTTTAGATTGTTTAAGTTTTTTTATTAAAAAATTAATTTTATTATCAATATTAAATGTTTTATTTTTTAACTTAAATTTTTTTCTTAAAACTTTTTTTTCATCTATCATTGCGCTTTGTATATCGGCCGGTATATCTATAAATACTGGTCCTGGCCTCCCTGTCTTGCTTAAAAAATAAGCTTTTTCGAGTTCATAATTTATAGAGTTTGGATCAGTTATCATTTTTGAAAATTTAGTAATTGGCTTTACAAGATCAATTATGTTTATTTCTTGAACTCCTATTTGTCTTTTTCTAGTTTTTTTAATTGTTTGGTTTAAAAAAACTTGTCCAGATATAAACATTACTGGCACAGAGTCTATCCATGCCGAACTTACACCGGTTAAAGTATTAGTGCCTCCTGGACCAGTGGTAACAAAACAACAGCCAACATTTTTTTTTACCCTGGCATAACTTTCGGCAGCAAAAGATGCTGCTTGTTCGTGATGGTGAGATACATAATTGATATTCTTTGCTTTATACAATGCATCACATAAAAAGATTGATCCTCCTCCGCTAACTGTAAAAATAGTTTTTATTCCTTTATTTTTCAGGAACTTTACGACAAAATCTGACAATCTGATCATTTCAACAAAAACCTATTTTATGATTTTAAAACCTTCGCCACGCTTAATTTATTTTTTATTTTAAAGACTTTAGATAATACTTTTAAGTCATTAGTTCTAACAATATCTCCGTAAGATAAAACTTTTCTGCCTTTTTTATCAGCTACTGAGCCATCTAAAATTGCAAATATTGTATTAGGCTTATTCTTTAAAATTGATTTAAAATTTTTATGTACCTCTAAAGACATAATTGTATTATCAAACTTATATACTTGCTTTGATCCAATTTTAGGTTTTTTAAGTTTCAAAAAATTTGAGTCTATTGGTCTTGTAAATTTTTTTCCTTCGTATGATTTATTTTTTCTTCCATAGATATCTTGGAACCTCACAAGATCTCTTTTATCAACTGGTGTTTCAAATTCTAATGCTAAAAGCCCTTTTTTAGAAATCGATTTTACAGAATGAAACAATCCTCTTGCAATCATTCTTTTGGAAGGAGACGCATGAACTTCAGATCTGCTTTTCCATAACCCAAGTTGGAATAAAGCTTTTCCACTTAACAGAATAAAACCGCTTTTTTTTTGAGGATGACAATGCAATGAGGTTGTTTGATTATAGTCAATATTTAGGAGTGTAACGGAAAGATTATTTTTATTTCTAAAAACCACATATTCATATCCCCAAGGTTTTCTCACAACTTTATTATCATATAAAATATCTTTATTTTTACTCATTATAATTTTTTATTATAAAAATTTTTAATTTTTTTTACTATATAAAGTAATTCATTTTTTTTTAAGTACTGATGAACAGGTAATGTTAATAATTCTGAAGCTTGAATTTCTGCCGTTGGGAAATCACCTTTCTTATATTTTAGGTATTTAGATGCTTTCTGCAAATGAAGAGGAATTGGATAATGAATTTTTACTTCAACGCCATTTTTAATTAAATAAGATTTAAGTCTATTCCTATTTTTGAACCTTGCCATATATAATGCGAATGTTTCAATATGATCAGACTCTCTTTTTGGTATTGTTACCTCGTCTAATTTTGATAGCTGTTGATCAAAAAACTTTGCATTTTTATTTCGTAATTTAATTATTTTTTTTACTTTTTTAAGTTCAATTCCAGCAACAATTGCCTGCAATGGCTGTAATCTCATATTTACCCCCCAATAATCAATTCTATCTCTATCTCTCATTCCATGATTTCTGTATTTTCTTGCCCAAGTTGCTAATTTATCATTGTTAGTTACTACCATTCCTCCGTCTCCCATAACATTTAGAGATTTAAGTGGGTGCATACTCATCGCACTGATGTCTCCAAAGGTTCCAGGGCTTTTTTTTTTAATACTAGCTCCAATTCCCATGCAAGCATCCTCAACAACTTTTAAATTATATTTTTTTGCAATTTTAATAATCTTTAACATGTCAGGTGAAGCTCCTCCCCAATGTACAGGTAAAATTACTTTAGTTTTTTTTGTGATAAATTGTTGAATATCATCTACTTTAATTTGATATCTATTATCCGAGTCTACAAAAACAGGTTTAGCACCACAAGCAACTATTGCGCCAGCGGTAGCATAAAAAGAATTACATACTGTTAATACTTCATCATCTTTTTTAACTCCTAATGATTTTAATGCTAGTATTAGCGCATCGGTCCCATTATTCGTAGAAATACAATGTTTAGCTTTAACATATTTTGCAAAATTTTTTTCAAATTCTTTAATAAATGGTCCTAAAGTAAACTGTGTTGATTTGATAAGTTTTTTCCACTTTTTAAAATATGGAGCTGTATCGTTAAATTGAAACGGTAAATAATTAAATGGTATTTTCATTATTTATTTTTTGTAAAATTTATTAATTTGTTTACAAACAAATTGTATCTGTTTTTTTTTAAGATGTTGATGGTAAGGAAAAGATAATACTAGATTAGCAAATTTTTCTGTATTAGGAAGATCTCCTCTTTTATATCCTAGATCTTTATTAGCTTTAATTAAATGAAGGGGTTTTTTATAGTATATTCTGGACTGAATATTAGACTGTTCAAGAAATTCTTTTAATTTATCTCTTTTGTTGCAGACCGTGACAAACATAGAGTGAGAGCTTTTAATTTTTTTATCATCTTTAATTAATATAAAGTTTTTATTTTTGACTAATTGTCTGTATTGATTGATGTTTTTTTTCTTTCTAGAAATAATACCTTTAAGTCTTCTTAATCTGAACTTTAAGATTTCAGCATGTATAGAGTCTAATCTCGAATTTACACCCACCATTTCTACATCGTCTCTTCCTCTTAAACCATGATTTCGATACATTTTTATTTTTTCATAAATTTTTTTGTCATCTGTTATAATAAATCCTCCATCACCTACTGCATTTAGGTTCTTAAAGGGATGAGTGGAAAATGCTGAAACTTTGCCAAATGTTCCCGCATGTTTATTTTTAAAATAAGCACCCATTGCTTGGGCGGCATCCTCAATAATTATCAGATTATGTTTTTTTGCAATTTTTTTTATTTTATCCATATTACAAACTCTACCAGTCCAGTGGACAGGCATAATCGCTCTTGTTTTTTTAGTTATTGCTTTCTCAATCAAATCAGGATCTATATTTAAATCACTTTGTACATCAACGAAAACAGGTGTGGCTCCAACATGTCTAATGGAATTAGAAGTTGCAACAAAAGAGGTTGCTGAGGTGATTACCTCTTCTCCTTTCTTTATACCAACACTCCATAGCGCCATCATTAGTGCATCTGTTCCAGAATTTAGACCCAAGCAGTATTTAGCCCCGGTGTATTTACAAATTTCTTTTTCAAAAGTGTCAACTTCTGAAGTTAGAATAAGATTTCCCTTGCTCAAAACCCTCTTTACACACTTCAAGATTTCTTTTTTTTCCTCGCTATAACGTTGTTTTAAATCTAAAATTTCAACTTTCATTTTTCTAAACTTTTCATATATTTTTTTAAGCCAGTTTTAAATGACGTTAGTTTCACAGTTTTAAATTTTTTTTTTAATAAAGACACGTCAAATGGTCTAAAACCATTGTGCGGCATGGGTCCATTTCTTTTAATGTTAATAATTTTTACTTTTGTGTAAATATTTTTCACTATTTCTAATGCTATTGAATAAAATGAGAAAACATTTCCTGAGGCAACATTCACAATACCTCTCGCATTTCTCTTAAGACAAATCAAAAGAATTTCTATTAAATCATTAATATAAACATGGTCTCTTCTCTCTTCACCTTTTCCAAATATATTTATATTTTTGTTTAAATTTATCTGCCGTAAAAATAAATTTGGCCCGTATCCATAATGACTATCATGTTTACCATAAATCATAGTTGGTCTTAAAATACATAATTTATTTTTAAATTTAAGACTAAGAATCTTTTCGCGTGTTATATGCATCAAGCCATGAAAATTACTTGGTTCAGCCAAAGAAGACTCGTTCAATTTATACTTAGAATCTGTATAGACTGCATCTGAGCTTATATAACAAAATTGAGATATTTTTTTTTCTTCTATTGACTCATAAACAGTTTCGCAAATATTTATGTTTTCTATATACGTGCTTAAATTTTTTACCGGTGCGTTTGAAGCTAAAAATAAAATTACATCATCCTTTTTAACAAGTTTAGATAATTTTTTTATTGATTTCTTTTTTGTTAAATTAATTTTTTTTCTTCCAACTGCTAAAAATGGTATTTTTTCTTTCTTCAGAATCATTTGAAAGTTTTTTGAAATAATTCCACTAGATCCTAAGATCAAAACTCTTTTAATTTTTTTTTCTTTATTTAAGAAATTAAATTTTTGCATTTATCCTAACTTAAAATATTTTAAGTATTTATTTTTTATTAGTGACTGATCAAGCATTTTATGAGGATCAATAATAATAATTTTTTTTTTAATTTTATTAATTTTTTCTTCTAGATTTTTAAAATTCTTCCAAGCAGTCATTATAATTAAAATCTCACAACCATAAATCACTGAGTCGATATCTTTTTTCTGAATGCAGTTTGAATATTTTTTTGTTAATTTTGCTTTTGGGTCATAAATCTTAATTGTATGGTTCTTAAATTTCTTTAGTAAAAAAATTGTTGGAGAGTTTTTTATTGAGCTAGTATTTTCTTTATAAGATAATCCTAGTATACCTATTTTAAATTTTGTTTTACTTTTTAATAATTTTTTTTCTTTTATTATTCTTGATACCCATGATTTCATATGATTTGAGTTTTCTAAAATTGAATTTATAAATTTATTTGGTATCAAATTTTTTTTTGTCAAATTCTTAATTACACTTATGTCTCTCTCTATATTTCCTCCGGAAATTCCTAACCCTGGTTTTAAGTAAGCAAATTTTCCTATTCGTTTGTCTAAATTTAATGCGGGTGATATCTCGTGCCAATTAGCATTAAATTTACTGCACATTTCAGCTAATACATTTGTAGTTGTAACTGAAGATGCTAAAAAAATATTAATAGCAATTTTTGTAAGTTCTGCACTTTCGTAATTCATTTTAATTATTGGACAATTAAAATTTTTAATATATCTCAGGTATTCTTTGCTAATTGAGTTTGACTGATGGCTACATCCGATGATTAATCTCTCTGGATTAAATGCTCTTTTAATTGCTTGACCGAAAATTAAAGTCTCTACCTGATAATAGAGTTTTTTTTTGTTAAATTTTATTTTTCTCATAAATCCAGGTTGCAATTGAGATAGTATTACTAAAGTTGAATTTTTGCTTATATATTTTAAAACTTTATTTACGAGAACTGAAATTTTTTTAATATTTGCTTTATTGTTTTTATCTGTTTGAACATCCTGAGATATAAAAATTAAATTGAACTTATTCAATTTCTTGAAATTTGAAGAGAAGTTAATCAATTTTTTCTTATTTTTTAAAATATTTGCTAACTGGGGTTCTGTATGATTTAATTGCCTAGCTTCAAGGTCGTTAATTAATTTTTTATTAGTATCAAAACCTGTCACGAAATTCTTTTTTAAAACTGAAGCAGCGAGATAATTTAGACCTAGATGAGACATCCCTACAAAAGCGATATTTTTTTCTTTAAACATTTAGACTATTTTACTAAAAATATTATTTATAATTATATCGTTATTTAAATTACTAATCTTTTTTTTTATTGATTTTTTAAAATATTCATTCTCTGATCTCCAAGTAGGGTCTTTAATAGAGTATTTTTTTTTAATTTTTTCAATGGGATATCCTGAAGGATATTTTCTTTGTCTAAAAACAAATGTATTTGATCCCCATTTACATAGAGAATTTAAGTGAGCAGAACCTTTTGAGCCTAAAACATCACATGTAAATGTATTTTTCCACATGCAAAGTGTCATTTCTAAATGAATCTTTGTCTTGCCAATCTCTAATTTAATTACTGAGTGATCTGGAGATTTATTTTCAAATCGATTTGACTCTACTAATTTAATTTTCTTTATTTTTTTTCCGAACCAAAATAAACAAAGATCGAATAAATGAGATCCTATGTCTGTTATTACTCCCATTTTTTGATCTCTCCATTTGCTTTGTTTTACAAGTAAAGCTGTTCCATTCCCATAAAAAATTCTGCAAAAATAAATTTTTCCTAGTTTTTTACTTTTTATAATTTTTTTTAAATCTAAAATATTTGGTTCAAATCTGTGGTTATAAGCCGTATAGCAAATTACACCGTTTTTCTTTGCTCTTTTTTGTAAATTCATTAAAGAAATATTTTTAAGCAAAAGAGGCTTTTCTATAAGAATATTTTTTTTATTTTTTATACAATAATTTGCAATTTTTAATTTCTGATTATCAGGAAGACATGCAAAAACAGTGTCGTATTTGTTCAAAGGTACGTCTTCTATTTTTTTAAAATCTGCATCTCTAAACTTGTCAACCGAATAAATAAAATCTTTTCCAAGAAATTTTTTTCTTTTATAACCTTGGACACCCATGCCTACTACGATTGCTCTCATTTATTTTTGAACTTTATAATTCATTGAATTTTCCAGAGAATTTAATTTTTGAATAATATTTTCTGGTTTTACGGCTATATTTCCATCATTTTCACAAGCACAAGCTGCAGCTATAGAACCTAAAATACTAGCGATTACTAGTGATTTGGTACTTAATAAAGATAATGTTGCATAGGCTAGCAATGCATCACCTGTTCCAGTGCTATCGACGACTTTGTTAGCAAAAGAAGGAAGGTTAATAGCTTTTGTTTGAATCCCTGTGTTCACCATCGAAACTAATCCTCTCTCACCCAACTTTAAAATTAAATTCTTAAAATTAGTTTTTTTAACTAATTCTCTTGTGAGCACGCTTATGCTCGAGTCTTGATCGGCTAAAGAAAATCTTGCTTCTTTTTCATTAGGTGCTATTAGATCAAAATTTTTAAAGTCAGTTATATTACCCCACCTGGTTGCTACCTGGCTGTCTGCTACTTTGAATATTTTTTTTGGAATAACATTAGATAATTCTGGAATACTTGTTTTATTAAAAATACCATGTCTAAAATCGCTAAAAATAACTGCATCGCAATTAGTTTTTTTAATTAATGAGTTAATTTTTTTAACATATTTTTCTGAAATTGGTTGATTGTCTACTTTATCAAGTTTAAGCATTTTATAATTATTTGATAAAATTGTATTTTTATTTGTTGTGGGTCTTGTTTTGTCAATAATTGCGTTAGTTTTAATTTTTAATTTTCTCAATTCTTTAATTGCAAATTTTTTATAATCATCATTACCTAATATCGTTGTAAAATTTACTTTAGCACCAGCACTTCTAATATGTGCTGAAACTATTCCTGCTCCTCCTAGATAATCATTTTTTTCTTGAAACAGAACGCTAGGGGTAGGAGTTTTTGTGTTTCCTCCTATTAAAGTAGTTCTGGTATATGAGTCAATTATTGTGTCTCCAATTACGTGAATTTTCAATTTACTGAATTTGTTAATTGTATTTTTTAAAGTTTTAAAAGAAATTTTATTTCTTTTCATCAAATCTAATAATTTAAAGTTTTCGATTTTGGGCTCTGACAAGTTTAGAATTTTTGTAGATGAGTAAACTACATCTCCAGGAGTAAAAATCATTTGACCGCCATAACTCTCAACAATTTTTGACTCTTCTAACGTTGCAGGCGGTAAGTTACCCTCTGAATATTCAAACCCCTTAGCAAAAAAATCTGGTTTAAGGACTGCTAAATTTTTTAAAGGTTTGTAATTGTGGTCCACTATTACATAGTCTACCATTTCAAAAGCTGCTAAATTTAGTGCCCTAATATTTTCTGGAACAAAAGGTCTATAAAGCCCTTTTTTAATATATGCATCTGCTGTTATGCTAACTATTAATATATCACTTTTGCTTTTTGCATATGTTAAATGTCTAACATGGCCTGGGTGCACAACATCAAAATTTCCATGACAGAGGATTACTTTTTTCTTTCGTGGTCTTTCACCAATTTTTTTCTTTAAACTTGAAATTGTAAGAATTTTTTTTGAATATTTTGCTTGTGAATATTTTTTTTTATTTTTCATATTTTTTCATATAATTAAACCACAACTTTGTAGCTTGTTTAATTGAATTAGGTTTCCACAACGGAGCATCTTTCCATCTTTTAATGTCTTTCATCATTAACTTAACTCCTTCATCAAAACTTACTTTTGGAGACCACTTTAATAATCTTTTTATTTTTTGTATATTCGCGAAAGTTATGTTTGGTTCTCCTGGTCTTTTTGGAACTGAAACTTTTTTACCTTTTAAAATTTTTATTAAACTATTTATGCTTTGAGGTTTTCCGGCGCCAACATTAAATATTTCTCCTTTAATTTTTGATGTAGCTGCCATAAAAAAAGCATTGGCTACATCTGTAACATAAACAAAATCTCTTTTTTGATTGCCGTCACCGACAACAGTAAAAGGTTTTTTTGCAAGTTTTTGCTTAAAAAAAACTCCAAAGACTGCACCGTATACCCCTGTTGTTCTGACTCTTGGTCCATAAGCATTAAATATTCTAATAGAATTTACAGGTATTTTATAAAGTTTATGCCAATGAAATGCTAATTTTTCTCCCATATATTTGCTTAACGCATAAGGATACAAAGGTTTGATATCGTGAGTTTCTTTGGTTGGAGTTTTCGCGAGACCATAGCAAGATGAAGAAGCGGCATAAATGAATTTTTTAACTTTTGCTCTTCTAGAAGCTTCTAGAATCCTTGCAGTTCCATTAACATTTGTTTCAATATAGTCTATTGGTTTTTCAATAGAGGGGACTATGTCTCCAATACCTGCAAAATGAAATACATACTTTGCAGATTTAAAAAATTTATGATCAAGACTAATTTTGCAAATATCTATTTTGTTAAAGTAAAAGTTTTTATTTTTGATATTTTTTAAAATGTTCGATTTTCTTCCTCCTGTCAAATTATCAATTACTTTTACTTTAAATCCTTTGCTCAAAAGTAAGTCAACCATATGACTGCCAATAAAACCAGCGCCACCGGTGACTACTGCAATTTTTTTCATTATTTTGCTTTAATAGACTTAAGCTTTTTCACGTTAAAATAATTTTCATCTTCAAAACTATTAGGCAAAAGATTATTTCTAAAAGCGTCACAAAGATCTTCAACTGCATTTTCAATTGATCTTTGTGGAATAAAACCTAATTTATTTTTAACCTTATCAGAATTAATATGGTACGATCTATTATCATCAGATTTTTCTTTAAAAATTTTTATCTCTCCCTTTTCAGGAAACTCTTTTTCAACCACTTTTTTAACTAGAAGAGAAATTTGATTGATTGACATATTTTGATAACCTACATTAAAAATTTCATTTTTAATTTTTTCTGACTCAGTTTTGATTAAAAGTTGAACGAGATCACAATAATCTTTTATATGTAAATTAGGCCTTAATTGATCTCCTCCAAAAACTTTGATTTGATTTTTATTTACCGCAAAGTTTGTCAAAATATTAACAGAAACATCGAGTCTTTGTCTTGGGGCATAACCACAAACGGTTGCAGGTCTAAATATTACTCCCTCAAAATTATTATCTGTGTGGTTTAAGAGTCTGGGTTCACACATACCTTTATATTTATTATACAAAGTTAAGGGAACCAGCGGGTGGTCTTCCGTCACGTCTTTTTTGTCGGAAACCCCATATACAGAACTTGTAGAAGCATAAATAAATCTCTTAATCCCAGCTTTTTTGGCAGCTAATACCATTGGCTCAAAAGAGTCTAAATTAATACTTGTAGACAATTTTTCATCTAACTGAAAACTTGTATCATTTGAAATACAAGCAAGATTTATAAATACATCGTGGTTTTTACATTCTTTTTCTAATTTAATTTTATCCCTTATATCACCTTTAATGACTTTCAAATTTTGGCTTTCTTTTGGTAAATATTGATCAGAAAAATACATTGTATCGTAAACTGTAACTTTTTTGCCAGCTTTTATAAGGTCGGGCACTAAACTGCTACCTACGTATCCTGCTCCACCGGTTACAAATATATTTTTAAAATCCATTATTTTGTATCTATCTTAAATCCAGCATTTGTTGCATCTGATAAAAACATTTTTACTGTTTCTAAAGAAAGTTGATTTAAATCTTTACCTATACCACTCATTTTTTTTAAAATTTCATGAGGCACAGTAATAATGTGTGTTCCTATTTTATCGGCTTGAAATATATTTATAATTTCTCTGGTACTTGCCCATAGAATTTCAACTTTTTTTTTATTATTGCAAATTGAAATAGATTTTTTCATGGTTTCTATAGGGTCAATTCCCGTATCAGCAATCCTTCCTGCAAAAACTGAAATTATAGACTCTGTCTCTTGATCAAGAGCATTATAAACTTCCTCAACCTGCTGTAAGGTCATAATTGCAGTTACATTACATTTAATTTTACTGTTTGATAGATTTCTAATTAGTCCTAAAGTTTTCTCATTCTTTGAGTTTGTAATGGGAATTTTAACAAACACATTTTTCCCCCAAGAAGCTATTTCTTTTGCCTGACTTTCCATTTCGCTTAATTCGTCAGAAAAAACTTCTAATGATACGGGTTTGTCTCCTACCATCTTAAGAACTTCTTTTGAGAAAGTTTTATAATCCTTAACACCTGCTTTTTTCATTAAAGAAGGGTTTGTAGTAAAACCTTTTATAATTGGATTACTGTCCAATTTTTTTATTGAGTCCATATCTGCACCATCTGCAAAAATTTTAATTTTTAAACCTTCAAGAGTTCTCATAGATTACCATTTTGTCTTCTTTGATTGTAAAAGTGGGTGGGAAACAATACAATGCCACACAACTGCTTGGAATGCTTCAGTAAACGGAGTAACAAGTTTTTTATCTACGTTAGGAATTAGTATTACATTATTACCTTTTTGTTTAGTAAAACCACCATCTCTACCCACGACACCAAAAACTTTTGCACCTATTTTTTTTGCATACATAATTGGTTTAATCAAATTGACGCTAACATTTTTTTTAATATTCCCCCCGCCCACCGAAAAAATAAAAATCCCATCTTTCTTGTTTAATTTACTTACTTTTAACCATCCTAATAAAGATGTGTCCCAACCTTCATCATTAATTCTAGCTGACAATTCAGCAACATTGTCTGTAGGTGTATAACATTCTATTTCACATAATTTTCTAAAATCATTTACTGCGTGAGAAGCATTGGCAGCGCTTCCTCCCACACCTAGAAAAAATAACCTTCCTTTTTTCGTTTTAATTTTTTTTAATGATTGAATTAATTTTTCTATTTGATTAGTGTCAATATGTTTAGAAACGTCAATAGTTTTTTTAAAAAAATTTTTGCTAAAAGAATTTTTCATAATTTTAATTACATCAAATTAGAATTATTTTAAATAGGATTGGACAGCTTTAATGATTAAACCTCTTGATAAAGGGGTACTATTAGCCATATGCCTTATATTGTAAGCAGCCGCAATACTTGAAAGCAACATGCAAAATCTTAAATCTAATTTTTTATAAATTGCAATAGACAAAAGAGCTAGCATCGTATCTCCTGTTCCAATCTTGTCTTTAACTTGATTTGCAAAAGCTGGACAATTAATAATTTTTTTATTCATTTTATCGTATATTTTAGAGCCATACCTTCCACATGTTACAACAATAAATGAAGAACTAATTTTTTTTGATATTTGTTTAATTAAAATATCAACTTTGTCTATTTTGTTTCTTAATTCGTGTCTTAATTCAGTTTCATTAATTATTACCATATTAGCTTTCTCGTATTTTGAAATAACGTGATAACCAGCGTTTGAAGCATTAAGTTGAGTGTTCACTGCAAGAAATTTTGATTTTTTTAATATATTTTTTGCTGAATTATTTGAAATCAAACCGTGCCCATAGTCAGAAACTACAATTAAATCATGTTTTGGGATTTCTTTACGTAGCCAATTATTAAATTTAGACTCTTCATGTTTATAAAGTGACTGATCATTAATTGAATATACCCCAAAAACCTTTGTCTTATTTATATCTTCAACAAATCTTTTTTTTACAATAGTAGGAGAATTTTTTTTCTTTAAAAAATAAGATTTTACTTTCTTACCAAGATTTTTATTTACAAAGCTTACTTCTTCATTTTTTTCACCCAAAGCTGAGATAAGAGTAATCTTTTTTGCGAAAGATGTTAAATTTTTTGCAATAGCAGCTGTTCCCCCTAAATACTTTTCTTTATACAGATCTCTTAAAACTAGAACCGGTTCTTTTCCTGACTTTCCTAGTGCTTCACAAAAATTATATTCATCTATAATAGTTTCACCTATAACAAGTATTTTTAAGTTTTCAAAAGCTTTAAAAATTTCAGATATTTTATTAACTTTGTTAAACGTTTTGTTGCTTTTTATTTGATTTAAAAAGCTGATTTGTTCGTTATTTAAATTGATATCAGTTTTATTAATAATACTACTTGAGCTAAAAACATCACCACCAGTATAAACTATTTTTCCTCCATGTCTTTTTAAACATTTAATTTCATTTTTTATTTCACCTGTTAAATCATTAGAAAAATTTTTGTACTCGGTTCCCTTACAATAAAAATGAGGTTTAAAAATCGAAATAGGATTTATAGCTGTTGGTGTGGTGTTTGCAAAAACGTAATCTACACAATCTAATTCTGAAATTGCTTCCATTCTTATGCTTGCTGGAAATACAGGTCTGTTTGGTCCTTTATTCACATACTTATCTGGAGTGATCGAGACAATTAAAATATCACCATTTTTTTTGGCCTCATTGAAGTGTCTTATGTGGCCTATATGAAGTAAATCAAAAACTCCATGACATAAAACTACTTTTTTATTCTTAAGCTTTAATAAATTTTCTTTAATTTTTTTTATTGGTAAAATTTTTTTTATCATTTCTGTTTTAAAAGATGCTTGTCTATTTTTTTTACCCAATTTTTGTCAAAATTTATTGATTTGTCATCTACGAATAAATCAAAGGAAGGTTTCCCAAAAATTAAATTATGATACTTTAAATTCCACTTTTTTAATTGTTTCTGTGTTTTTTTAAAACCTTGTTTTTTTGCTCCTGAAACATTTTCATTATTTCTTCCCATGAATCGGCTAGTAAAAAGCTTTATAATATAACCTTTATCGTAAAGTTCGTTTATCTTTTTAATTACTTTTACTTTTGGTTTTGCTGAAAAATATTTTTTTTTTGATGTTATACAAATAGTATCATCAATATCAAAACAAATAATTCTTATCATGGATTGCTATTTAGCCAACGCTCCGCACTTTAGATTTGGACACTTCGAAAATCTAATTTGCATCTTTGTTTAAACGGATCTATAAATATAATTTTTCTTATCAGATATTGTTGTAATTATTGATCCTAGTAAAATTGTAAGCTTATTTTTTTCTTTATTTAGTACCTCAAAAACCATGTTAGAAAAAGGTCCAGTAATGAACTTTGCTTTATTTTTTAAAGTATTTTTAAAAAAGGATGAAGATAAATAGCCATTACTGTCCTCATAATTTTTACAATAATTTATAAACTTTTTAATATCTTGCTGGTCTAGCTGAGTATTAGGTAAAAAATATTGCAAACCTTCAATAAATTTATTTTTAGAGGTAAAATACTTATCGTTAAATTTTGAATGGTAACAAAAAATATAATTTTCTAGTATTGGTTTTGAAAATTGCTTGTAAGTGTTTTTTCTTTTTTTTGTATACAAAAATTTAGGTAAATAAAAATTTACTTTATTATCAAATTTTTTATTTAAATTTTTTTTGAAAGTTTCAGTTTCTTTTGTTTTTATTTTTGCTACTAACCACATTTAATTTTTGTACTTAATTTCTCTTTTTAACTCATCATATTCTTCCATTTTTTTTTTCATGAAGTTAATTGTTAACTGAGTTTTTCTAGCTATTCCTTTGGGTGTAAGCTCATAAATATAATTTACTTTTTTTGGGTTTTTTTTAAAATTTTTGATTTTTAATAAACCTTTTGCTTTTAAGGCTTTAAGACAATAATTAAGTTTACCTAGACTGAAGTCTAATTCTTCGGCTAATTGTCTTTGTGAGTAGCCCGGTTTATTTTTAATTTTTCTCAGTACGTTAAAATGATCTTGATTATCACTCATAAATGTTCAATTTTTGAACGTATACAGTTCAAATATTGAACAGTAAAGAAAATTTTTAATAAAATTTATACATTTTGTGTAAATATAAAAAAAACAACTATATGTTGTACCTACAATAAATTTAATAAATTAAAAGTTCAATTTATTGAGTAAATACACGTAATTTAAATTAATTTATTAATTTTTGTAACTTAAAAAATCACTCAGATCATTTTTTTATTTTTTATATGTTTTTATCTATTAAATACAAATTTCTTAGAGTATAAAAAATTATCAAACGCTATCTCGATTATGAACAATAATATTATAGGAATTGTTGATTACGGTATTGGCAATATATTTTCAGTGGTTAACGCCTTGGAAAAATTAAATATTAAGTATCGATTAGTTAGCAATCATGAAAAAATAAAGAGATATAATAAGGTTATTTTGATAGGTGTTGGTTCATTTTCTTCGTGCATGGAAAGTCTCAAAAAGAAAAAATTTGATATTGCTTTAAAAAGATTTGTTAAAAAAAAAGGTAAATTATTAGGTATATGCGTAGGTATGCAAGTCCTATTAGATTATGGGCTCGAGAATAAAAAGATGAAAGGACTCGGTTTAATTAAAGGATCTGTAGAAAAAATGATCAATTCAAAAAAATTTCCTTTACCACATATTGGTTGGAATGAGTTAATGAAAATACCTAAAAATTTTTCAATTTTTAAAAATATTAAATCAAAATCAACTTTTTATTTTCTTCATAGTTTTTCTTCTAAAATAAAAGATAAAAAATTGAAAATTGTGTATTCAAAATATGGAAATAATTTAATTACAGCAGCTGTCCAAAAAAATAATTTATTTGGGGTTCAATTTCATCCTGAGAAAAGTCAAGATGTTGGTATGCAATTGATAAAAAACTTTATAAATTTATAATGATAAAAATTAGATTAATTCCGTTGCTCCAACTATACGAAAGCTCAGTTGTTAAAACTAAACAGTTTTTAAATCACAGGGTTGTAGGCGATGCAATTTCAACAATTAAAATTTTTTCGAAAAGAATGGCAGATGAAATGATTATAGTTGATATTAAAGCGTCAAAAACAAAAAAAATTAATTTCCCTTTTATAAAAAAAATTTCAAGAGAATGCATAATGCCATTAACAATTGGAGGCGGCATTAGCTGTATGAAAGATGTAGATAAATTATTTGAGTGCGGTGCTGATAAAATTATAATTAATAGTCTGTACTTTGAAAATAAAAAATTAATTAAAATGATTTCAAAGAAATATGGAAATCAGGCGATTGTTTTTTCAATGGATTTAATTAAAGATAAACAAGGTTACAAATTCTTCTCTAACTCCAAAAGAAAAACATCTGATCTAGTGAATTTAGATGCTTTTTTTAAAGATATAAAGGGACTGGGAATTGGTGAAATCTTTTTGAACTCTGTTTCGCAAGATGGCACCATGAACGGATATGATTATAATTTGATAAAAAAAGTTACGAGTAA
>Ga0315315_10000876_pt1 | contig 26889 bp, 35 predicted proteins | sample M140m3416metaG_FD_203699 | JGI IMG/M metagenome (GOLD analysis project Ga0315315, IMG submission 203699) | Ammonia-oxidizing marine archaeal communities from Monterey Bay, California, United States - M1 40m 3416 | ecosystem: Environmental > Aquatic > Marine > Intertidal zone | place: USA... | reverse complement strand
GCATCTCCTTCATCAATTAAGCCATCAGCTATTGCTGCTTGAACCATTTCTGGATAAGTTTCTGGATTTTGCAATGCTAACTCTAACATTGAAATAGCTTCTGTAAGATCTTCTGGAACAACTGGAGTAGTACTTAGCTCAGATGAAATTATATCTATACCCTTACCAAACTCTTCTGGTCTTTGACTAGCTAATTCTAAAATAGTTTCTTTAATCATTTTAACTCCTATACCATTTATGTTCATGATATTCATTAGCTAAGAAACTATAAATATGCATATTTTCATCATTATCATATGCTTTTCTCATAACTCCCTCTTTAACAAATCCTACATGTTTTACTAATTTTATACACGAAATATTACTTTCTGCAATTAATGCAGTTGCTCTTATTGCTTTTAATTCATCAAAAACCATTTTGAATAAACCATTAAACATTAAAATTGTATTTTTAGGTGTAGCCCAAGAATTACCTTCAGCTGCTATATTAATGTCTATATTTCTTTTTGTGAAATTAGTCAATAATATAACGCAGGCTAAATCACCTTTATTGTTCAATGAAGATAATGCTCTAAATATTTCAGGAGAAGATTTAACTCCTAATTTATTACTTGCCCATTTTTCAGCTTTATCTTCTTCATTATAACCAATATACTTCATAATGTTGTTTGAACAAATCTCTCTGCCCATTCTCTCCACTCTGTTTTATCGTAATTATAAGGATCGGGAAAATCTTCTACTAAATTAGTAGCTCTATTATATTGACTTGCCCAATCTTGCCATTTATCAGGATCTGTTAAAGGTGAGTATGCGCCAAAATTACTAAAATCTGTAATTAAAGCATCCGCCCATTCTTGTAAACTTATTCCTACTGGAAGAGTTACACTTAATCCTGTATTTAATCCTACCGTCATCCTAAATCCGTTCCATCTCCGCTATCAAAATGACCTATTATTTGTCCCATTTGATAATCACCATATAAAGCATTAGACTCAAATTTAATTCTTAACTCTCTTCTTTGTTCTTTTAACATAACTATTTGTTCATATGGTTGAGTCGCATCAGCAGGAAAAGTAAAAGTTGTTCCTATAACTTCAGGTGCTCTAGCATTAGCTCTTCCTGTAACTGTTACCGTCATCTCATTATTTTGAACAAAATCTGGTTCAATTGTTGTTATTCTTAAATATCTATTTTCTCCTGTAATTAAGGTAGATAAATCTGAAGTTTCAAAAAAGGACTGTATAGGTCTTACTGTATTACCGTCATATTCATCTACTTTAAATTCATGCTGCCATACTTTATAACCTTCTGTTCTAGCAGGGGTATCAGCTTGACCACCCATTCCTGAATGAATAGAACAATAATAATATAAAGTAGGTGCTCCTGTAGGAACTACTATTTCTGTATATGCACCAGCATTTCCTGGAGTACCTACTACTGTAACTCCTGTAGTATATTCTGTTCCTCCGCTATGTGTACCATCTGAGGTTGTTGAAAGTCTTAACGGATGAGAAGAAGGAGTTCCATTTGTAGAGTCAGACTGATCAAATTTATATGTATTTCCTTCAGTTAAAGTTAAGGTAGGTTGTTGAACTCCGTCTATAAAATATTTATTACCACTTCCTGGATTAGAAACTGTGACAGCGAAAGTAGTAATAGGATCTACAGAAACTGGTGATGCTTTAATACCTGTTAAAACTGGAGCAGCAAATGAATTATTAAAATGACCAGCTGATCTTCCATCATTAGGTAATTCTGTATCATACCAAGTATTTTCTCTAACATTGTAAACTACCGCATGAGTACATTCGGTAGCTGTACCTTTAGGATAACACCACCATATTTCACCATATTTTGGTACTTGAAAACCAAAAGTCTTTGATTGGGCATCTACATTTATATTATCAAAAAAGTAATTCAAGTTCATACTATTAGGTACTTCTCTAACTACTCCATTAAACATGTAAAAACGATCTACTCCTGCCCAATAAAATACCCCATCATAATCTACTACGCAAAATTGAGACATGATTGAAGTGCCTGTAGCTATTACATCAAATTGGAATATAGTAGTTCCTCCTGTAAAAGTAGCTCTTAAAACTGCATCAAATGCCCAAAATAATCCTGCAGGAGCAGTTCCTGAACCTGCTCTCATAGGTAAACCTTTTATAATTTTTTGACCCCAAACTCTAGCTAAACCAGAACCTGTACCTGTTAAATCTGTAGGATCTCCTGGTACTGACCACCCTACTACTCCATCTGTTCCATAATAAAATAAATAAGGATGTAAACTAACTATTCCTCCAGTTACATTAGAATTAGCAGGTAAAGTTATAGGGGAAAGCAATCCTGTACCTAATATTTCTCCGTAAAAAATTTGACCTCCCTGATCATTACATATACAGTGACCATTAGGAGCAACAGATGCTACTAAATAATTTTGATTAGTAGAAGAATCATATATAACATCAAACATCCAATAATTGTTATCATCTACTACTAAACTGCTTGGTGTTCTATCTGTAACTACAGAGCTATTTCCAGTAGCATCTAACGTAAATCTTTCTAAAGAAGATGTTCCTCCTGAATGACAATAAACAAATTGCATTTGAGTAAAAGTAGAAAAACCTCTACTTATTTCTTGAAGAGATTTTTGAGTAGTTTTATAACCTCCCATTTTACGAGGTAAACCTCTTTGCCAGCGAACCCACTGCCCATCAGTGTAGTTATCACCTTCAAATTTAGTACCATCCCTTTTTATACCAGGACTAGATTTTAATACAGCAGTTTGAATAGGCATTATGTGAATGTACCTCCATTAATTACTCCAGATGGAGCTACCCCTAAAGCACTCCATGCTGCTGCAGTATCTGCTGCTGTAAATAAAGCTGTACCTGTAGCTGTTATACCTAAATTTATAAGAGCAGCACCAGCAGTTGTTGCTCCTGTACCACCTTGACTTATTTGCAGTGGTAAAGAGACTGAAGCAGTGTCAGCATCAAGAATATCACTACCGTCACAATAAAATATACCTCTTACTCCTGAAGCAATAACTACTCCAGTTTGACCACTAACTTTTACTGTTAAAGTGTATGCTCCTGTAGTTCTATTATCTATCCAATATTGTTGAACAGTTGCAGGTATTATTACATTTCTATTACCAGTTAAAGTTCCTGTAAATCTATATGCTACTCTATTTAATTCTGTACCACTTAAAGTATAATCACCAGTTCCTGAAATATCAATAACAGTATAATCAAAAGCAAAGGTAGCAGATTGACCAAAACCTATGGTATAAAAGTTAGTGCCATCACAAGCAATAATAGCAGATTCACCAGGTTGGAAAGATAAATCACTGCTTCCATCAATTAAAACAACTCCTGGCGGATTAGCGACAACTGCTCCTGTTCCTGAATTTCTTAAATATATAAACCAGTTATCATTCACTACAGAAGGATCAGGTAAAGTTAAAGTTCCTCCTGCTCCTGTCCAATTATAAAATATAGCTCTAGAATCTGCATTGGCACTGAAATCACTATTAAATCCTGTTATAGGAACAGCTTGAGAAAGTAAAGAACCCACTGCTATTAAACCTGTACCTGCTAAAGCAGAAGCATTAGCACTTGAAGTAGTAGCCCCATATTGAAGGATCTGCCAAGAACCATTTACAGTAGTATTATTTGTTAAATATATCTGCCATATTTGACCTGCAGCAATAGTTGCTACTTGCACTCCTCCAGCATTATTTACTGTAAAAGTATCACTTCCTTTATTGTTAAATAAAATAGTATTACCAGTACCGCTTTTAGTAGCATCAGGTAAGGTTATATTTAAAGAACTAGTAGATGGCGTAACATCTATTATCCTAGTAGCTAAATTAACATTAGTGGAAGTTTCTTCTGGCCAAGATAATGTGATATTAGAAGATAAAGCTACTGAACTGTAACTTATTTCACTTGGGTAAATGTTGGCTCCGCCAAATACATCGGTATAAGTAGGCATTATGCTTCACTCCTTGTTGCTGTTCTATCCATAATTCTAGATAAATCTTCCCCTGCTAATGCTTGTGCTGCTCTGTCATATAATTCTCTCCATGTTTGAATTCTTTCATCATCTTTTAAAAATGGAGTAGCTTCTAATAAAGCAGCATATAATAAAACATCAGGAGCATATTCAGTTAACCAATTACTTTGAAAATCATCTCCTAATAATGCAGGTTGTTCATAATATAAAATTTCTAAATTATTTGTAGAATTAGGTGTAGGAGCTATTAACCAGTGTTGATAATCATAATCAGCATAAAATTGTGGGGTACCTGTTTCCGCTTCATTTGGCCAATAGTTCCTACAGTATTCATACGATCGTGCTTGGATGGCAGTTCCGTTAACAGTCATAGAAGTAGTATCTCTCCATCTATCAGGTTTTAGATAAGTTGAAACACCTACGGCTAACGGCAGATTAACTGCTCTTATGAATCCTTCTATCTTAAGTTCTCTAGCTATTCTTCTTTCTCCTAAAGTTATTAATCTAGGGAGTTGATCAAAAACTATTTGATCGCTATCTTGAGTAAACCCTCTTTCTAAATATCTTCTCAGATCTACTAATAAACTATCATAAGTCATTGTGTAACTCATAATTTCATCTCCTCACGAATTTTGGTAGCAGATATATTTTCAATTTCTTTATTTAAAACTTCTTTTTCTATTTTATAACCTACATCTCTACCGTATGTAATATTAACAATATTAGGAACAGTTTGTATTTCATATTGACCTTGGTATAAAGGATCTAGATCTTTTCTTATACTATTTTCTATTTGGTTTATATTAAAAGGATTAGAATTTTTCCATCCGTTACAATCTCTTATTTGAATAACTACTTGTTCTGTTTTAACTATAGCTTTTTCAAATAAAGCTCTGTGTCCCTTATGCCAAGGTTGCCATCTACCTAACATTTGAACAGTTTCTTTCTTCCAATCAAATTTAGGTCTTCTTTTATTTTCTAAAATATTCATTCCTACATAATATGCCCATTTAGCAGAATTTTGTTCAGGTATTCTAAAGTCATAAAGTTTAGGTGCTATAAACATATCATCAGTATCTTTATACCTACTATGTTCAATAGTGTCTAACCATATCACCCAATCTGCTTTTACATTTTTTCTCATTTCTGGTAAAGGAGCTATAAAATCAGCTATGGTGTATTCAACAGTAGATTCTTCTAATAAATCACTCATTCTTAAAGATTGCCTTATTCTTCCTTCTTTACTAAAATCCCAATCATTAAACTTTTTTCTTATATTATCAGCATTAAGATGTTCAACACAATTAATAGATCTAGATTCATTAAAAAAATTTCTTAATGAGTTAGAAAAAGTAGTCTTTCCTGATCCTGGTAATCCCATGACTAAAATTTTTATCATATTTTTTCTCCAAAATCTATTATCATATTATAACGAGGAGAATCACCATCGTATATTACATGATGAGGTAATCTGTTATTTATTTCAATAACATCACCTTTCATCATCGGTATTTTATTACCAGCTATCACAAAATGCATATTTTCATAATCACCTTCTAAGCACCAATGAACTCTGTGAGTTTCACCAAAATAAGGATGAGTATCAGTATGAGATTCAATTTCAGAATTACCTTGCATTTTAACAATCATAGCCGTAGTAACTCTAAATGATTTATTGTAAAATCCTGCAACATCTAAACATACTTTTTCACAAAGTTGAGATAATTTTTCAGAATGTTTAAAAGTTTCTAATTTTACTTTTGGCCACTCTGATCTATCAGGAAATAAAGCTGGTATACATTCAGTATATTTATGAAAAGTAAATCGAGTTTGTCTCTCAGTAAATTCATTCCAATCTTCTGCAGGTAATGAAGAAATAAACTTCATAATTTCAGAAGAATCATGATTTCCTATTTTTCTGCTCCAATCTATTATATCCATGATGACCAGAACTCCTCACAGTTAAATTCATTACTAAACATATTTAATCTACCTAAATCTCTTTTACCTTCTCTTAATTTAGGTTCAATTTTATGGGTTTTACTAAAAGTTCTATAATTTAAATCATTTTGTTCTTCAGCATTAGTTATTTTGTCAAAATTATGATTTTCAAATACATTTATATCTAGATATTCATAAATTCTTGTTAATTGCTCTTTAGGATTAGAACATAATTTATGATAATCTAAAAATAACATATTTTCATGCCTATTTTGAACTACAGATGCTTCAAAAAGAGCAGAATATGCTTTTCCTATTGATCCTTCTGGATTTAACATTGATTTAGCTCTATCTAATGTAGTAAATCCTGTAGAACTAACTATTTCTTCTAATTGAGTATAAGTTTCTGGCTCTTTTTCATATAATCTACCAAAAGAAGCAGCACATTCTAACGGAGGTCTTACTGTGCATATTATTTTAATAGGTTTATCAGTTAAATTGTCTAACAAATCTAAATAAAATGGCCAATTTCTATCTTTATCTATATTTACAGTATGATTTCCATTATTATATGCTTCAAAAATAGATTTTAAGATTGGTATAAGTTTTTCTTGTTTTGATGTGACTTTGTTTTTAGGAGCATTTGACCACCATTCTCTAACATTCATTAAAAGAGGTAATAATGTTGATGCTTCTGTCACATTTATTTCTGGATTTTGAGCTAGTAAACCGCATAATACAGTAGATCCTGATCTTGGTAATCCTGAAAGTAAAACTTGTTCCATATTAAGTTCCTTTTTTCGCTATAAACATTACTCTTTCTTCTGAATCTGTTCCTAAATATTCTAAAGTGTAGTTTAAAGAGTTGAATTTATTAATTATACCTTCTTGCGGAGCATATTCACTCCAAGATGTTTCTATTAATATTGTATCTGCCATAGAGCATGCTTTTTCTATTTGAGTTTCCCAATTACCAAAATATAAAATACTAAATAAAGTAACAATATCATAAGTTGATATTGGAGTATAATTATTTATATCTCCTACTTCAAAAGTGTATTTATCAGCTGTGAAATAATTAGGCATAATATTTTCAGCACTAGTTATATAACTGCTTTCTATGTCTAAACCATGAACATGAGTAGCTCCTTGATCTAAACACCAAGCAGAAAATCTTCCATTACAACATCCTACATCAAATACTGTTTTACCGTTCAATTCAGCAGAAAAAACTGACATAGCTTCAGCTCGAGCATTTAAAATATTTTCCGCACTTACTATTGCTTCATCTATAGGTAAATTTACAAATAAAGGTTTACTATCAAAGTACATCGTCTGGTGCTCCTTCTCCAATTAAATTTCCATCATTATCATACATCTCTAATTCTATCATAGGGGAATAAGCTATTAATTCATCTATATCATTTATAGCCATGATTTCATTATAAATTTTATAACTTTTGGTTTCTATCTCAACAACTGCCTGAGCAAATGCTTCTAATACACCTATACAGTCTTCTTCATAAAGTGGAAACTTTTCTCCTTTTGAATCAAACCAATGAAAATCTTTAGGATATTTACCCAAAGGTATCAAAGAAGACATAATAGATAAATGAGACATATTTCTAAATCTGCAATCAAAATATCTACCCTTATAATATACTCCTTGCTTGTGTATACCATCTTTATTTTGGTACCACACATCTATTTTCATATCTCTTATTTCTTCAAAAGTATCAAAAATAACATCATAAACTTCATTAACTTCAGCTAAACCATTATTTACAAATTCATATTTAGGACCTCTGTTAGTTCTATGAGGTCTTCCAGGAAATGGATTTTTCCATGGGTTAAGTCTTAAAATACCCATACTGAATAAATCTTGATCAGAAGTATTTTCGTCTATAGTTATTTTATTATCTTCAAAACCATATTCAATAGAATCACCTGAGTATACTCCTCCAAATTGACCATTTTTATATTTAATCCACTTTCTCATAAAAATTATCCCCAGCTTATTTTAGCATCATAAGTAAAACCATTATTATTACCTACTGTTACGCTCGTATAATTGTAACTACCAGTTCCTGTAGGTGAAGCAACAGCACCATTACCACCAGCTTTTCCTCCAGCATTTATTGTACCACCATTACCTCCAGTAGAGTAACCTCCACCTCCACCGCCACCGCCATAATAACATGATCCGCTACTACCATTACCGCCATTATTGCCACTGCCTGAATTAGGAGCATTCCCCTGAGTTGAAGGGTCTCCTTCATATTTACCTCTTCTTCGTTCTTGATTAGTTTCGAAAGAACTTCCTCCTCCGCCTGCACCAACTAAAACATCAGCTGCACTATTCCAATATGCAACAGCAGCACCGCCACCGTCATAACCTTTATAAACTGCTGGTCCACCGCTAATATTTCCCCCTGATCCTCCACTACCACCATTACTATTAGGTTGAGCTTTATGACTAGGCATAGAAATATACAGATCAGATACAGGAGTTCCAGTTCTTTCTACGGTACTACCGCTAGGATTTGAGTACGGATTACTACCTGCTTTTCCTCCTGGAGCATTTAATGTTACGGTAACATTCGACCAACCACTAGGTTGATAACTAGCACCTTGAAAACCATTAGGGAAACTATATTCTCCTGGTGCTTCTGGTGGTTCTCCAGTTAAAAAACCAAAAGCCATTGCACATGCATTTCCTCTTGTTTCTAATATAGGCATGTTTTTCTCCTTATGCGAATTTAGACTGACTTGTAAATACAGTAAATGCTGCTGAGCCAGTTTTAACTATAGTGTAAGAATAAATATCAATAGAATTAGTATTACCTGAACTCCAAGCTGTACCGAATTGATATTTAGGAGTTACAGATACTCCATCTACTGTGATAGCACTATTGTAATAAGCTGTTCCTCCATTGGTAACCATAAATGCACAAGTTAAAGTTTCGCCTGTAGACATCGCAGTATCTAAAGAGGTTCCGCTAGAACATCTAAAATTTACTGTAAAGTTACCAGAAGCATTAGTAGTATAATAAAGCACTGATTGAGTAGAAGTATCAAAATTAATTGTTCCTGTAGCAGCAGTTGCTGATACTGTGGTTACTTCAGCCATATTTTTAACTACAGCTGAAAGAGAACTAGTAGAACCAGCTAAAGTTTGTTTAGCTGTAAAAGTTGTGGCTGTTCCTGGTGCTACATAATCAGTTCCTGCAGTAAAAGAAGTTAAACCTGTACCGCCATTGGCAGCAGGTAAAGTTCCTGTAACATTACTTGTAAGATTACAATAAGTAGTGCTTGTAGAACCTGTTCCACCATTTGCTATAGCTAAAGTTCCTGCTAATGTGATAGTTCCAGTGGTAGTAATAGGACTACCTGATACACTTAATCCTGTACTTCCTGTAGAAAAAGCTACAGAACTTACTGTTCCTGTATTACCTCCAGTAGAAGCAATTTCAGTTACTGCGCCACCTGAATTTTTAAAAAATAATTTACCATCATTGGTATTAATAGCGAGTTCCCCATCAGCTAAGTCAGATGCGCTTGGTGTAGCTGCTGCGGTTGAACTCCTATAAAGTTGTATTGGGGTATACCCTGTTTCAGCCATGTTGTTCTCCGTTTATAAAAAAGTAATAAGTGATCATGAAAATGTCCCTCCTGATATTCCTGTTGTAGCTGTTACAGTAGTAAATTTACCTGTAGTAGCTGTTGTTGCTCCAATAGGTGCATTATCTACTGTACCGCCAACTATAGCAGGAGCGATTGTTGAATCTAATTTAGCGGTAGTAACTGCTCCGTTGTTTATTTTAACAGTTGTTACAGCATCAGTTGCTAGTTTTGGTGTCGTAATTGAACCATCTGCTATATCTGATGAAGTTAGTGGTCTTGCTGTAGGTGCATTACCTATATACGGATTTGCCATTATGTTATCTCCAATATTGAGAGGATCGCATCTACTGAACTTGCTGTATCTGAATTAACTTTTATTGAATCCCCTGTGTTTAAAACAATTTTTTGATTTCCTCCAATAGGAACTAATGCTCCTCCTGTTGGAATAGGTGCGTCTTTAACAACATATGTGTCATTTGCTCCATCATTTAATGTTACATCTATATTTACAGTAGATGCAGTGGTATTGGCTACTGTTAAACCTATAACTGTAGTTTCTGTAGAAGCACCTACTGTATAACCGCCTACGACAGTCAGAGCTGTTCCTATGTCTCTTGACATTTTATTTAAAAAAGCATTTGCCATTTTATCTCCTTATCCTAAAGCTATTGCTAAAGCAATAACATCATCAGTTGTTACTCCACTACCTGCTTGGGATACCCATGCAGAACCATTACTTGTTAATACATTACCAGAAGTGCCAGGAGAAGTTAATCCTGTTCCTCCATTTGCTGGAATTAATGTACCTGCTAAAGTTACATCACCTGTAGTTAAAGTGTTAGGTGTTAAACCTGTTGAGCCACCACTAACTGCTGTTACACCTGCAGAAGTAGCAGTTACCCAAACATATGCTGAACCATCCCATTTTAAATAACTATTAGCAGAACTTGGAGCTGGTGTAAATGCAGTAGTATCTGCTGCAGTTTGGTAAGGTATTTGATTTGCTGCTCCTCCTGCTAAATTAGCAATGGTAGTTAAAACTACTGCTCCAGTTTGCCCATTAACTGAAGTTACTGTGTTACTTTGATCAAGTTTTTGCCAAGCTGTTCCGTTATAAACAGCCCAATCACCTACTTGCCAATCAGTTATACCGTCAAGATTAGTAGTACCTGCAACACTTACTATATAATAATAACCAGAAACACCAACTCCTGAAGCCAAAGTAGGAGTATTTGTAGAAGCATTCCAAGTTCCTTGAAAAGTTAAACCACTTTGAAAGCTAGTAGTAGAAATAGCTGTTATAACACCCTTAGCATTAATGGTTAAAACAGGTATAGCTGTTGCTGAACCGTAAGATCCTGCAGATGCTCCTGAAGCAGGTAAATCAGCATTGACTAAATTTCTAAATGCTGTTGGTGCAGCAGGACCTGATGCAGGACCGCCATATAATAAATTGGCAGCTTGATCTGTTTGAATTAAGGCTGATCCCCAAGTCGGAGCACCAGTACCTCCTGATATAAGAACTTGACCTGATAAACCTGCAGGACCTAAACCTATATCAGAACCTCCGCCATAAGCTATACCGCCAGGAGTTGAGGTGTTACTTTTACCTGTACCTCCTTGATCAATAGGTAATAAACCATCTATTTGATCTGCATTTCCAAGATCTACAGGAGGATGTCTATGATCTCCTCTTGATAATTCAACATTTGTTCCTGAATTACCTCCTGTTGTACCTGTTAAAGGTACATCATCTTCAAAATCAGCAGTTAAAGTTACATCAGAACTTAAGCTACCTCCTCCTTCTAAACCTGCTCCTGCTATTACTTGTCGTGTATCAGGAACACTACCGCTTGAACTAGCTGATATTTCTGTTACAGCTGTTACTCTTCCTGTAGAATCTACAGTTACAACAGGTATTGTTGTAGCATCGCCATATGTTCCTGGTGTAGCTCCTGAGCTGGCAAGTTGAGTAGTTCCTACTCCGCCATTAGCTATACTTAAAGTTACATCAGTACTTAAAGGTCCTCCTCCAGTCATTCCTGTTCCTGCTATAACTTGTCTAGTAGTAGGAACTCCAGAAACTTGTAAAAGATCTCCTGCACGAATTTGATAACTAACTCCTTCAAAAGTGAATAAAAGTAAACCATCAGCAGATGCTGTAGGTGCAGTAGGTAATTGAGTAACTCTACTCGGTATTAAATTACTTGGGACATCAGACATTATTCCATCTCCAGATATTTATCGCCATCTTCTTGAATAACAAAGCCGTCTCCATCCTCTTGAATAACTCCAGCAGGATGGGTGTCAATATTAGTATCAGGACGATTAAATGGTAAAACAATTTGATCAGGTCTTCTAGGAGGTAATAAATATGGATCATATTCATCTTTATCTTCTTTACATACCATTAATCCTGGAAAATTAGGATCAGGTTCTAAATCTGCTAAAAAGAATTTTTTAGAACATCTTCCACATATTCCTATTCCAAATGTTGGTTGACCTTCAGGATTTAAATAAATACTCATGCTGTATAAACTCCTATTCCTGGGTTAATTTCAATAGGTGAACCATCATTATCACCATCCCAGGCTCGTTGAATACTTTGAGTAGCTCTTAATTCTAATTGAGGTATTAATTCTCCTGGAGCAGTAGGTGTTTCAGCACATACTCTAGCAGCTAAGCCATTTATAATAGCTTCTAACCACCTGTTGGGTATTTCAATTTCTTGCTGTAAATTATCTGTGTCCATTATTTGTCTATGTCGCCATAACACTAATTGATATTTTTCTGCAGCAGCATTAGGTGCTGGCCAAAGATTAACTACAGGCTGAGGAATATTCCTTTGATAATAAAAACTAGTCGGTCTTCCAGCAAATACTAAGTTACTTTGATTAACATAATTATCTCTACTTAATATTCCCATAGGAATAGCTTGAGGCATATTACCTAAGGTTATAGAGGTATAAGATATTGTAGAAACACCATCAGTAGGAATAATTTTAAAATATTGTTTAGCTAAAGCTCCTGTTATTTCAATCCAAGTTATATCACCTGCTACTGCTGTGTTATTAGTAGCGATATTTTTACCATCAAAAATAGCTACAGTAGTCCAAGTTACATTATCAGGACTAGTTTGAATAGTTACAGGAATAGCTGTATTAGACCATTTTATTCCTACTTCATTAACTACCGTAGCTGAAGTAAAATTAACTTGATATAAAGTATTAGTAGAAGTAACTGCACCACTTAGTTCTTGTAAAATATTAAGATTAAGATTTAATACATCTACTGTTCCAGCAGGTAAAGTTACGATTTGATTATTTTCATAAAAAGGAAGTATTTGTTTTTCAACACACCAGCTCGGTGTTTTAATATTAGCTAGTTCATCTAAAAAGAAAGCTAAGCTATCTAAAGCATAATCTTGCATTTCTGCAGTAATTGCTTGAGCAGGTAATTTACATCTTCTAAAAGCATGATCTACTACTTTTAAAGCATTAAAAGTTTTAATACTTATATTATTAGAATATGCCATATCATTTTATCCATTTATACTTATAATGGTCAGACTGATACAGCAGACCCTTTTGTTAATTCATAATTATGACCAGGAGTTTTTCATAGTTCCCATCTTTTTGAAACCAGCTAAAGCATCATCTCTATTACCTTTATCCATAGTGTCTACTGATGCATACTTTCTGCGACCCAGAGATTTCTCCATACCTGCGCTTTCATCTCTTCTATCTTTAAAAGATTGTTTCTTGGTAGACTCTTTGCCGTCTCTCATTCCTAATGATTCATCAAGTTTATCATTATAACCTTGACCGCCTTTAGCATAACCTTTTGCTTTTTTCATAGTAGTTGATCCTCCTGTTGCTTTTTTCATACCTGCAAAAGTTTCTGCAAGTTTTGCTCTTTTTTGTGTTTTACCCGATGGTTTAGGTCCACCAGGGGTAGCTGATTTACCATCAGCAACTCTTTTAATTTTATTTTTGGGAATGTTTTGTCCTTCTTTAACATCCATATACTCTCTAAGTGCTCCTGGTTTTTTAACTGCACCTTTAATCCAGTCATCTTTACCACCACCTTTTTTAGCACCCATAGCACCTCTTTTGATTTCATACTCAGCTTCATCACGAAGTCTTCCTAGTTCATCTGTAGCATTTCTTTTACGAGAACCTACTCTCGCTAGTTGTTGCTTTTTATCTCTTCTTTCTTGAGCATCGTTAGATCTTCTAGTTTTTACTCTTCTTAATTCATCTGCTGCATCGTCTTGTACACCAATTACTCGTGCTTCTTCGTCTCTTATATTTTTAAGAGCTTTGGTTCTACCACCTCTGTTCATTTTACGAGGTGCAGATGATTTTGTATATCCTGCGTCGCTTGGAAATTCAAAATCTTTTACATATTTTATTGTCATTATGCTATTACTCCATAAGTTTTTATACCTTCTATTATTAAAGTATAACCATCTCCTGCTGTTGCTCCTCTGGTACTTATAGCTACATCTCCAGCAGCATTTGCTGTTCCTGTTGCATTATAAGTTAGTCCTCCAAAAGTATCATAAGGTACATCATAAAGTTGATCTTCTGGTAAAGTTACTATTAAAGCATCATTTGCTGGAGTAGGGTCTCCTACCCAATAAAGGTCTACAGCCATTCCTGAAGTTTGACACCAAATTTTATTAATTTTGATACCATTACAAGGAAAGTTGTCATCACTTCTTGCTAGTCCTGATACATCAATTTTTGTAACTTTACTTTCGCCAGTACCGTCAGAGAGATTAGTATATTTACCAATGAATAATCTTTCGCCATCCATGATAACTTGAGTTGCTACTGCATCTGTCATAACTATTTCTCCTTTCTGACAGCTCTCACAAAACCTGCTCTAGCATATTTATCTATAACTTTTTTAACTTTAGTTTTAGGTTCTTCTGCTTTAGCTTTAGTTTTAGTTTTAGCTTTAGTTTTTACCATTTATAACTCCTAAGATAGGTTGTTATTTTGTGCATAAAGAACAGTACAAGAAGCAACACCTGTTGTTCCGTCACCAGTAGCACCTGTAAAATCAGCAAGAACTTCTAAATCAGTTGTTCCTACATTAGTAGCTTCTGTGTCTAAAGTTCCGTGTGTTGTTCCTAATGCTTTAGTGTTGATACCATCTAAAAAAGCATCTGCATCTGCTGAAGTTCCTACATCAATAGTTGCTGCTCCACTATCATTACCAACTGTTGTTACATTTAAAATAACATCTACAATTTGTGAATTAGCAGGTATTATTGCTACTCTTTGATTAAGTTGACTAGCTCCTGTAATGTTTACCATTATTGCTTGCGACATTAAAACTGAACCCACATTAGCAACATTTGTGCCAATATCGCTTCCTGTTGTAGCAGCTATTGTACCAGCTTTTACTGGTCCTGAAAAAGTTGTTGTTCCCATTTTATTTCTCCTCACATGCGAGTTAATAAATATATATCTGTCTGCATGTCGTCAGTCTAGGGTAACTGTCAGATATATATGTTAAATTCCCTAATTTAGATTCCTCCCACCGTAAGATGAGAGGAATCTGTTTTAGTCTTATACTCCAGGAGTTCCGAAGACCGCTCTTGGGTCTGTCCATCCTACAGTATATCTTTCGGTTGCTTTATAACGCATTGAGTCTGTTGCAAAGTCACCTTCCATAGATTTCTCTAATCCACGACGCATTAGAAGTTTTAATCCTTCTGGTGCATCTGTTTGGATCCACCATGCTGTGGTTGAAGTAATTCTTGAAAGATTTGCTTGCCCATCACCCAGTAATCCCATAGATTTAACAGGATTAATGTCGTTATCTGCAGTCCCAGTTTTCAATACAGATTTAAGTAGTGTTTCTGCTTGGAACACATTACTTGGTCCTGTAACAATCTGAGTAGGTGTTAATCTAATTCTTTTACCGTTATTGTCAACAGCATTTCGAATTTGAATAAGCATCTGCTCTAGTGAAGTTTGAGACAGTGCAGCAGCATTCGTTAAGGTATTACTAAAAGTACCATTTACAATCGGATGATTGTTAGCACTTAAAGCAACACCATCACCGCCTGGGTAGGCAGCATTGAATGCTCTGTTCATGATGTTAGCAGTTAAGGTTTCTTTAGTTTCAATCAAAGATTGTGCTAAATGTTTAGCATAAGTTTGACCTATTCTAATATGATCCCCATCTTCTACCAATACTTTGGTTAGCGCAAATGCTAAGCCATAAACATGGTATAGATACCGCTGTACAAATAAGATACCACCAGATTGGTAAGTAACAGCCATACCGTCAGGCAATTCAGGTGCTGCACCGAAACCATAAAGAACTGGTTCTTCATGATAATTTCTCGGTATACCTTGTTGCTCACGGAAAACTGCTTTCCATTCGTCGGCTCTTTGTTCATAGACTCCATCAAATACTTCGTTGAGAATTGGTTCAACGACGGATCGGAAGTCTGTACTACGCATTGGAGTAGCCATAGTCTAGTCCTCCTTTATACAGAATTAACTGGTGCTTTATACTGTGATTCGTTTATACGAACACTTACAGTAACATATGCGTCAGTTATTCCATTATCTGGTCCCCCAGCAATACCTGTAATCTGGAATTGTCCAGAGGTTGCTTGGATCGCAGTTAATTGGGTTGATGAAAGTCCTACTTGTGTAGAACCGCCTGGTGAAGCCACAGTCCAATCACATTGTTCACCTACGGCAGTTTGTATTGTTGTGCCTGAAGATGGATTAGTGTATTGAACATCAAATATAGTTTCTGGGTCATCATATACCCAGGCAATTATATCTGTTCCAGCAGTACTGGCTGGCCAAAATGGTGATAACGATGGTCTTCCAGTAGAATCGTTGTACTGAACACCAGCGAAAATACCCAGCATGCTGATTCCATCAGTAGTACCAGATCTGGTACCATCTGAGGTAGCTAGCTGAATAACACCTGCATCAGTCAATTTGACTGGATCGCCTTGGAATACATTTTGTGCGTATCCCGTAGCTATTACATAAGCCTTCGCTGTAATTCTTCCACTATTGTGGTAGGAAGGGCGAAAGCCAAATGGTGCACTTGTCGATGACATGTTTTGCTCCTTAGTTGGTTAATAGGTTGTTCGTCAGGAAAGTTCAAATGAACCATCCCTTTCTTCACCTAGCCCCTTGGTACCGTCACCTTGTTCTACTTTACTACCTGATGCATTTGCCTGTTCTTCTAAGAACTTCGCAGTGTCAGCAAGTTTACCTTCTTCTCTATTTGGAGCATCATGATGAGCTTCCATCATAAATTTCTCATATAAAGACATCGGTAATTTAAATGCTAACATTTCATTTACACCAATAAATCCTTCCCAATCTCCTGTTTTTAATGTTGCATATTCCCAGCCAGGAACATCTTCTGGCTTCACTGCTTCGTATCCTAGACGGATGCGTTGTTGAATGGAATCTCTCGGATTCGTAGTTGTTAGCCAGCACATGTGCCAGCCAGGTAACTCTGGTAAGTCTGGTAAGCTAGACTGAAATAATTGTTGACGGAACATATCTACTCGCTCGTCTTCCGTAAGTTCTCTATCTTCAGTTACTGCACGATCGTTCATCGCACGGCTCTTACGTCCTTCATCAGCTTGTTTCTTTAATCTTTCGTCGGTCATATACTCGCTCCTTTTTTCAGCGATACAAAATCACTATAGTTTAGTTTAAAATGAAAGTAAAGGTAAAAATAAATTTTTTTCATTTTCATTGGTTTTCCTTGTCATATTGTGCATATCTTTTAACATATTTAGTTCTAAGAACAGGATCATCCCATACACCTGCATCCATTAATGCTTGTTTTCTTTCAGGACTTATATAAATTTCTTTTCTGGTAGAAGTAGGTGCATGCTCTTTACCTGAACCTACGGCTGGTCCTCCTCGTGCTTTACGAGTGTTTGTTTTCTTAGAAGTAGTTTTAGCAGGAATATCTTCTTCATCAAATCTTTCGGGAAGTCTTCTTGCTGAGCGTAAAGTCAGTTCATCCCAATATTCTTCAGTTTGAGGATTATAACCATCTTTACTTAATGCTTGATCAATAGCCATAACAATAGCTGAATCTTCATCTCTACCTTGAGAATCATACCAGGGATTTTCTTCCATAAATTTTTGAGCATGATACATGGTTCTATCATCTACTGCAGGTGCTTCTTGAGGAACTTGAGATGCGTGCTGTTTAGCTACAGAAAGTTGCTGTGCTTTTTGCATAGCTTGGTCTCTGTATTTCATAGCCTTTGTTACATCTTGCCCATTATTAGTTTCTACAGCTTTAGCTATAACTCTATCTGCCATTTGAACTTCTTTATTAGCTTGAGCAATAGCTGTATCATAAGTGCTTAACTCTACTTGTTGAGATTTTCTTTCTTGAGCCGTTAATCTTCTTTCTAAATCGTCATTACGATTTCTTAAAAAATCTAACTCAGTTTTATCTCTTTTTATAGCTGTTTCTCTACGGGATTTTCTTTCAAGTTTTTCTTTTCGCCTTCTTTCACGAATAGCTTCTCTTTCCTCATCTACTTCAGCTTCAGCCGTCAAAGGTTCATCTTCAACAGTTTCCTCTTCTTCAGGTTCTTCTATTATTTCTGCATCTTCTATATTGTTTTCTTCATCAGATGTAGGTCCATCTTCTACTATCACAATATCATCTAATGCGTCTTCAGTAACTTCTTCTTTCTCATCAGTTTCAATGAGAACATTATCTTCTTGTTTTTGGGTTTTAGCCATAATTTTATCTCCTTATCAGATAAATGCTTTAATCTTTAGTGGGTCTCCTGTTACTTGACCAATCACATCTAGATCATTAAAAATAACGAACATTGCGGTGTCATCTTTGGAATCTCCTATGGGAACTTCCCATCTGTCTCCTCCATATTTTGCCACTCTAATATATTCGCCTACCTTACACCAATCACCTTCTGGCCAATTTTCCATCGTATTACGATTTTTAAATGCCAGAGGACCTAGTGCAATTACTTTACCAATCTGTGTATTCCACTTTTCGGTATCTTTAGTATCTGTCGTCAGAATAATACCACCAGCTGTTTTCTTTTTAGCGGTTCGTATCTGAATCAGAACACGGGAACCAAAAGGTACTATTCCTGCGTCTATTGCAGGAAATGCCTCTTCTAGCGTATCCTCATAAGTTGTCGTCACCATACTTCTCCTCTTCGGTTAGTTTTAAAAGTACATTAATAGCTTCTTCGTATCCAGCTACTACTCCAACACGATAACCGTACTCAAAATTATCGCGTTCTTGAGGTCTTTTTAAAGCATCTAAAGCAAAAGTAGATTGCTCTGCTTTTAAAAGATTCAATAGTTTTTGGTCAATCATAAAATATCTTCTCCCATCGCCATTCTTTTATGTTGATTAATATGACCTCCTTTAGAAAGTTTTGCGGTTTTTTCAGAATCTTTAAAATCTTGTGCCGTGGGTGCACCAGGATCTCCTTTTTTCCGCATTTTTATTTTCTTGCCAGTGTCAGGATCTTTTAAACCTTTTTTAACTTTTTCCTGTTTAGCATGAATATTTGCGTATAAACCTTTAGCCATTTTATTGTCCTGTAACCTTAAATCCTGCTGCCATTCTTTTTCTTTGTGGAATGTCTGGTCCATCCATATTAACAGAACCGCCTGAAGCATATCCTTTAGTTTTCATTTTTCCACCTTTAGAATATCCTTTAGTTTTCATACCACCTTTGGCATACCCTTTAGTTTTCATTTTACCGCCTTTGGCGTATCCTTTACTTTTCATTTTCTTCTCCATTATAAATATTATCAAAAACACGATTCACATCTAATGTATAATCCAGATCTGATTTACTGTAATGCACATGTTGTGAAGGTCTAAACTCAGGTGCTCCTTCTCCTAAACTAAACCAAGCAGGATGAGTTACTCTCACTCGGTTATTAGGTAATGCAATAATATTACCAGTGTATTCTCCAGCATCCAGAAGTTCTAATACATGACTCTGTTTATGTTGAGCAGGGTCATCTCCGATTTCTGAATCAGTATAGTCTACAGTAAAATAATATTTAGCGGGATAAAATTCTCCATCTACTTTAGCTAGCCAAGGACAAGGAGAACATCTGTCCAACACATAAACACTATGAGTTCGGGATGAGCAATCCCAAGGTTGAGCATCATGTGTCGGCATGGGTTTTGGCCAATCATCAAATGGAGTATCCCCCACTAAAGCAGTTATAGGCATTCTTGCCCACATTGCTCCCCCATGCACATTTTCTTCTTCAGTATCATAAGTTTCAGCTCCTGTAAAAATAAGTTGAAAACTTAAACACCTATTAGGTAATGTTGTAACAGCTACCGCCATGGCATGTATAAATTCACCATGAAATTTCTCATGATTGTAGGTGTATTCTTTACGCACCCAACATTTAAAATACGGTATGTTACTTTGTAAAAAAGCCATTTAATTACATATTTCCTAATATAATTGCTATAATAAATATAATTGATATAACAATAATTTTCCAATTTTTCTTAATAGAAGTTAAAGAGTAAGCTTCGTTTACCAAAGGTGTTTTAGGATTATCTGCTTTGAATTTACCTTTAGGTGTTCTAGCTCTTTTAGGTGGTCTTCCTCTCTTCTTTTTAATCGGTGTTTTTACCATTTTTTCCTCCGTTATTTAACTCAAATTCCATCGTAAACTAATCGTTCGTTCGGTCTATTTCTTAATAGAACGAACGATTATGGTTTAGGATCAAAATCAATTCCTGATCCTGTAGTAAAAGAAGTTTTTTCGTCAGCTAACATTTCCATTTCAGCTAATTCTTTAGCCGTCATATTATCAGCATTATTCATTCTTTCTCTAGCTTCAAGATCTGCTTTTTTCCTATCGTTTTCATTATCTTCTCTGATATTTTGCCTATCAGTTTCAGACATTTCTCTAATATTATTTCTCTCAGTTTCAGAAACTTCTCTAAGACCTTGTAATTCAGCTTTCTCTTTTCTGTCTTCCATTTTATCCATGAGTTTAGCTCTCTCAATTTCTGCTGTCTGTTGCATTTTCATCTGCTGCAACTGACTATTAGTATCAAGTTTTAGATTATCAAACTGTAACTGAGCATTATCTCTTTCCGCTCTTTGTTGTATTTCACCTTGTTTGATTTGAGCACTAAGTTCTGCTATTTTCATAGAATCATTTCCTGCTCTAGCTGGATCTTCAGGTTTAAATTGTTGAGCCACCTCAGTTAATTGAGCAAGTTCTTGAGCAAATCCTCCTAGTTGTTGTTGGATAAATTCTTGAACTTTTATAATAACTTCTACTTGTTGTTGAGCTTCTTCAGGCATCAATTGTTGCTGTTGCGCTTGATCTACTGCATTATGTGCTTCTACTAAATAATAATTAAGTAAATGATCTCTTAAATGAATAGCCATAGGATAAAGTAAATTAGGAGCTATGCTCGGATTCTGTCCAAACACTGGCGATTTTAAAAAAGGTAAGTGAACTTCTAAATGCGCTATATGATCTTGTTGAGGTAAAACATAAACAGGTTGACCCATACTTGCTGCTACATTTTCACTTACAGGATCTCTATCCTCACTACCAGGGAGAGGATTTAAAACTTCGGCACCAGGGACTTTTAATGTTCTTAAGAACATTTCTTCAATAGCTCGCTGATCATACATTTGTGGCATTGACTGTGCTCTTTGCATAATTGCTTGTATTTGAGCAAATCTTTGTGCTTCACTAAATATAGCAGGATTACTGATTGGAACAACATCCGCAGGTCCATCAAAATCTTCTGCGGTTATTTCTAATCCAGCATTTAATCCGTCAAGGTCTTCTTGAGTGTAATACATAGAATTAATTCTGTGTAATATGTCTAAACTTCTTGCCATTGCTGCATGTAAACGAGAGTGAATAGAACTAAATACTACCATACCTTGTTCAATTATAGCCATAGTAGTTCCGACTGGCGCATTAGGATTCTGCTCGTTAAACTTTTCAAAAGAAGTTTGTACCACTCCTTTACCTGCGTTAACTAAAAAACCTAATAATTGAAATAAAGTGTTACTTGGTCCTGCAAACGGTAAAGGCATTGCTAATTTACGAACATCATCAATTAGTGCACCTCCCTCCATTTCTACAATTTCTGTTGGTTGAACATTAATTGTTTGTCCGTTAGGTCCTCCTTTTAATTTAAGAAGAGTAGGAACATTTTGAATGTAAGCTGAATCTAATAATGCTCTGAGTGCTCCTGTTGCTGCTCCGCTTAGACCACCAATCATATGTGTAAGTCCGATAGGATAAGCACCTCGCCAAGGAACAAAAGGAAATTCCACAATCCATTGTAATTCGTTTTTTCTTTCGTCATCTTCTTCCCAGTTACGATAAAGAGATAAAGGTTTATCAGAAGATTTATCAATACTTAAAATATACGGAGCTAATCCGCATTCATCTTCTATATCTAAAGAAGTGTAAACTTCAAATATAGTTCGTAAACCATCTTCGTTATAAGATGTATTTTGTTTACCTTCAATTTTTTCGTTGGCTTGTTCTGCTTTACTAAACTCAGGATCATTAGGAGTAGGTAAATCAATATCAGAATACATTCCTGCTTCTATTCTTTTTTCATACTCCATGTGAGTTACGTATTGAACATGAGTTTTTCTTTCTGCCGTATAAAAGTTAGTAGCAGAAAACGGTAAGTAGATATCGTCAATAGGAACAAATTCAGATGTTGGTCTATTATATTGAGCATTCCACATATATTTCATATATTGACCACCACCTAGCGGTAGTTGGGTGCTTAATTGTTCTAACTCAGATCTGAACTCAATCATTTGTTCGGTAACTTGCCAGTTCATGAAATCTGTTTTACGTTGAGCTTTTTCTACTTTAACTTTATCAGCTTCACCTATAATTTTACTTTTTACTGGTCCTGTTGGCGGAAACACTTCTTTAACGAATCGTGCAGAAAAATCTACGCATGCTTCTACTAACATTGGGTGAACAACTTTATTAGCTCCGGTAAATTGTGCTCCACCAGGCGCATCATCGCCTAGTCCTGTTCGGCGCAAACCTTCTTCGTACTGTTGATCTCTTTTTTGTCTAGCTTCTTTATCTCTATTTATTTTAGTCAATAAGTCGTTTATAGCTCTTTTTAATTTTTTCTGATCTACTTTTTCTACTATATTTTCAAAATGCGGTGAAGATCCGCTTATTGTTATTTTTTCCATTTTTAAAATAGCTCCTCCGTCAGGAGTATCTTCTAAAAGAGATTCTTCTTCAGGTATTTCCACCATAGTTATCTCTTCTTTAGTAACTTCTATTTCATTTTCTTCTTCAGCCATTATTTACCCTCCATGAGTTTTTGTGCTAAACTTTTTATTCTTGTTTGATCATAACTTACTGAGCCACCTTCGTTGAAAAAATTTTTTGCTTTAGCTTTAATTCTATCACTATCATATACATGTCCGCCAGTATTCCATTTTACTTTGTCTGCCCAGTATGCTGCGGAAGATTTACCTTTTGCTATATTCTTTGCGTGGCGAGATTTAAAAGATGCTCGCTTCTTTTTCATTTTATCAGATTCACCTTCTTTAGGTTTACCTGCGGTACTTGCTCCTTGTTCTCCAAATCTTATTATTTTATCTTTTCCGTCTACTCTAGTTTTAACAACATGAGAACTGGAAGGATGACCAGGAGTTCTTTTTGGGGTATCTAATTTTAAACTATCTTTATCTATCATTTTTATATCGCATATGGGTTAACTTTTTCTACTAATCTTAATTTAGGTTCGTCATAATCACGAGCCTGAGGTAATTGGAACCAGCCATCATTTTTAAAATATATCATAGCTTGAGTAAATGTGTCTACGTAATCATCATGTGCTGCTACTGGAAATTTAGCTAGTTGTTTTATAAAGTTCTGTGCCCATGAAACAGCATGACCAGGATTCTTTTTAGATTCTGGTATCCAACAGTGACCTAATTCTAAAGTTGGTGCTGCCTGATGTGCTCTACTTATCTTGTCAGCATTGCCAGGATTATAGCCGATTGCGGGAACATTTGCCAGGCGCAAATCTTGTAAAAGAGATTGACCACTCGCTTTGGCTTCTACAAGAATTCTATCTGGTCTTTTTCTTTTACTGAATGGGGAATCTTTGCTCATACCTCCGTATTCAGTTTGCCATCCTTTTATGGCTTTTTCTCTTAATTCAGGGTAACCTAAGTGTTCATCCCAGGCATCAATTAACATACAATGTCTTGCTCCCTCATGTGTAAATATAGCATATACTGTACATGCTGTGGGATCTCCTGAAGATTTTTCTGTGAATGCACAGTCATAACTTTGAAGAATATATTCAAATGGCGGTAAACCTGAATTATGTGGCCAAAGTTCAAAAAATTTTGTTTTCAGGATTCCTCCTTCTGATGGACTAGGCTCTTGTTGTAGCTGACCTGCTACACCGTATGTACCCAAAAGTTGTTTTAAGTCTTTTATTTCTTTATCACCGAATCTATCTGGACATATTAGTTCACCTTCTGTTTTTCGTGGATCATACACCCCTAAACTCGTAGAACGAGATTTACCATCCCATTCTGCAGGAATCATAAGATGTTCCCATCCTCCTATATCATCAATTATATGCCCAGATATATCCCGTTCATGCAGTCTTTGCATAATCGTTACCATAACATCTTCTTTAGGATTATTTAATCTTGTTGACCAGACCATGTCGAACCATTCTACTGCTGCTTCTCTAAATGCATCTGATTGTGCTTCTTGAGCAGAGTGCGGATCATCAAGCAAAAGTCTAGATCCACCTTCACCAGTTGCTGTACCACCTACAGATGTAGCTAGCCTGTATCCAGTCTTGTCATTTTCATACCTCTGTTTAGCATTCTGGTCTCCTGCAAGAGTGAACATGTGTCCCCATCTCTCTTGGTACCATGGAGACAAAATTAATCTTCTAGCCTTAAGATTGTCTCGAATACTTAAGTTACCTGAGTATGAAGCACACAAAAACTTTTGAGCAGGATCTGTTAGCCATTCCCACATTGGCCACATTACACTTACTATTGTAGATTTAGAATGGCGTGGTGGGATATTTATTAGGAGCTTCCTCAGATCTCCGCCAGAGCACGCTTCCAAATGCTCACAAATTTCTTCTATGTGCCACCCTCCGATGAAAGGTATACCTGGCTCCACGACATGCCATGCTTGCTTTACGAACTCATACAGAGACGATGATGCTGCTCGTCTGTCTCGCTCTTCCTTGATAAGATCTGACATAACTGCTGGAGATGCTGGTAGAACTTTCTTCATTTATCTGTCTCTATCTTCTTCATTGTCTCGTTCAATTGATTTAGTTCCTCGTCGCTCAGGTTCTTCAGATCTACCGCAGCAAGTTGTACTGGTCCTCCGTCCTTACCGACATGCTCTGTCTGGATCTTGTCGCCGTAGATCTTCGGTAGCATCTTGCTCAGCATCCACTTCCTGCTGTCTACTCTCAATCTATTACGAGCTAGAGCTTCATTGCTTATAGGTGCTTTCACTGACCTCTGCAAACGATTACCTCTCTCGTCGAGTATAGGTTGTCCGTCCTCATCTAACATGTCTTCTTCTATCATTGTATAGTTCTCATCTGATATAGCTAAGATTTCATCAGCTATAATCTTATATCCCAGATCTCGCGCATGCGCGTATTGCTCGGCTAAGGCTGGCTCTGTGCTTATCCAATCAAGTATTTGGCTAGAAGGAGGACAGTCTGGCACCCTATTACAGGCAGCATTTAGGGATATGCCACCTTCTAGTAGTGGAGTGAGAGCATTCATTATAGCTTGCCTATTATGTTTCCTAGCTCCAGGTCGGATTTTAACTACTTTTGCATCCTCATCTTTTGTATCATCTTCAGACATAATACAAGCAACTCCTTCTAGTTGACCATCTACTATAGTTCGCTTCATTAAAAAAGTAAAGGGAAAAAGTAATCGTTCGTTCTATTAGAGATACAAGCGAACGAACGATAGCTGACGAAACCATCTGAACGACTACGGAGAGAGGTAGAAATACCCTCTCCTCCGTCCTTCGATAAGTGATCGTTCGTTTGGTCTGATCGTTTGAACGATTACCCGAACCATTAACTAACACTATATTTACCTCCCTCTTTATTATCTTCTACATCTTCGTTAACTCTAAGGAAATGATTAGCTCTTCCTTTAGGTTTATCTAACATAACTCTCTCAATCCTACCGTCTTTTATCAAAGAGTCGATAGCTCTCTCTTTTCTTTCTTGACTCGCTTTAACTCCTCCCTCAGCGATCGGCATTCTTTCATAATAACTACGACTCTTACCAACATCGTTACGGATAAGTGTCACCAGGTCATCACATATTCTTCCCCACTGCTCACTCTCTTTCTGTTCTTTGATGTCATCTTTCAGTTGAGCTCGTTCACCGACTTGCAGTACCCTAGCGATAGAATGCATGAACCAAACCTCACTGTCAAATCCCAGGACATCTTTATGAGTTTCTTTATTAGTAACTACATCAAATGTCAGCTCAGGATATGCGGTAGGGAAACGAACTTTGGTAGCTTTAAGTATACGAGGACTTGATACATCTTCACCGTCTTTGAACACTGTGTAAACTCCATGAGCATCTCCAGTCCATGCTGATGCACCTCTGGGGGAGAGATAATCAGACTCACCAGAACCGAGCATTTTAGCAGTGTGGCTGACAATAATAACAGGAAAGAAGAGGAATGCTTCTTTGATATAAGCCATAGCTCTGCCGACCTGGGCATTATCATTTTCATTCTCTAAATCAAATACAGCATTAGCCGTATCAAAAACAACGAGAGGTAATGCACTATAATTTTCTCCTTCAGCTGTTTTATTATCTACAGTCCACTCTTTATATTCATCAGCAATTTGAGCAACTATCTTCGGATCTAACCTGTGAGATTGAATAACCCTGACACGCTCATTAAAGTCTTCCGCTCTCATTCCAGTAGAACCCCAGTTAAACATAGAATAAATGACTCTCTGCACCTGGACAACAGACTCAGTAATTATGATAACATTCCTCCGGACTTTAGGTTTTAAATCAAAATCTGCAGGGCAAAGATGAGCAGTAGCAAGAGCCATAGGAATAATTAAAGTAGTCTTACCGACACCAGGTGCTCCAGCTACAACATTCACTCCAGTAGACATAAAGTTATCATAAATATATTCAAACATCGTTACTTCATCAGCACCAGAAGGTTGAGCTTCTTTTAAAGAGAG
>Ga0315315_10000874_pt1 | contig 26908 bp, 25 predicted proteins | sample M140m3416metaG_FD_203699 | JGI IMG/M metagenome (GOLD analysis project Ga0315315, IMG submission 203699) | Ammonia-oxidizing marine archaeal communities from Monterey Bay, California, United States - M1 40m 3416 | ecosystem: Environmental > Aquatic > Marine > Intertidal zone | place: USA... | reverse complement strand
CTCTTTCGGTAGTAAAAGGAGCAACGAGATTTATTTTCAAAATATTATCATTTACTAACTCTATATTAGTTTTTCGCCAAGTATTATCTTCATTAGAAAAACAATTTAAAGAATTAAAATTTGACAATTTATTAAAAAATTCAATACTTATTTTTGGAGGGTTTGAATTATTATTTATATATTTTTCATCGGGCGTAATCTTTTTGTATTTAAAAGGAATAGTTTTTAAGATAATTTTAAATCTATCAGTTTCACCATATTTTTCATTAATTGGAAATCTAGGAAGTTCAAAAAAGTCTTTTGTTTCATCTATAACTCCAGAATGTTGACCAAATGCATACTTAAAACCCAAATCTTTTATAATCTTTTTAAACGCTAAGCTATATTCACCAAACGGATAAGAAAAAAATTCTGAATTATCTCCTAATTCTTTTTTAAAAATTATAATTGATTTTTTTATATCAGAAATAATTTCTTTAGAATCAAAATCTATAAGGTACTCGTGTGAATGACTATGGTTTCCAATATGTACAAAATCTTCCTTAGATATTTCTTTAATTTGTTCCCAAGTCATATATCCATTGCTTCCTACCTCTCTTGTATTGACAAACAATATGAAAGGTATTTTTTCTTTTTTTAATATCGGCCAGGCACTCTTATAAAAAGATAAAAATCCGTCATCAATTGTTATTAAAACTTTTCTATCTTTTTTATTTAAATTCAATTCAGATTGAAAATTGCTGGGATTTACAAAATTCAAACCTTCTAATTTTATAAGATTTAAATGTTCTTTAAAGTCAATCATCTTAATATTAGTTGAAGGGTATTTGTTTTCATCAAATCTATGGTACATAATTGCAATTATTCCGTAATCATTTATATTAATTTTTTCGGAATAAGAATTGTTTGGTAAGGACAAACTTAATATAAGTAATGAAATGATAAAAAATTTTTTAATAATTAGTTGCATAGGCAAAAATGATTCAATTGGATTAAGGATAAATAATAATTTTTTTATCAAAAAATTTCAAACTAAAATTCATAATAACGAGGTAATAATATCAAATATAATTGATTTTTTAAAAGAACATGATGCAAAAATAGACAATACATTTTCTATTATTGTCAATTTAGGCCCAGGAAGTTTTTCAGCCGTTAGAGTTTCAATTGCCATCGCAAAAGGAATTAAAATTTCAAAAGGAGTAAAATTATATGGATATAAAGATTCTGTTATGGATCAATTAAACCTTAAAAATATTGAGTTTTTAATTAAAGAAAATCTTTTTGAAAAAAAAATGGTTAAACCGTTGTATATAAGTTAAATTATAATTAAATTATGAGCATAATAGAGGATAAATGTAAAAAAAAAGGAGTTAGACTTACAGAACAAAGAAAAGTCATTGCTAGAGTTATGTCTGAGTCCAAAGAGACCTATGGATCCAAAGATCATCCAGATGTAGATGAATTACATAAAAGAGTTAGTGATGTAGATTCAAAAATAAGTATCGCTACTGTATATCGAACTGTAAAACTTCTAGAAGAATCTGGTATAATAGAAAGACATGATTTTAAAGAAGGTAAATCTAGATATGAGCCATCTCAGGATGAACATCACGATCATTTAATAGATATAAACAGTGGAGAAATAATTGAATTTGTAGATAAAGACATTGAAGAGCTTCAAAATAAAGTTGCCAAAAAATTAGGTTATAAATTAGTTGATCATAAATTGGAATTATACGGTTCAAAAATTAAAAAATAAATTGTCAAAAAAAATTTTTATTAAAACTTACGGGTGCCAGATGAATGAATACGATAGTAATCGTATTATTTCCTTAGTTAAAAAAATTGGTTACGATCGCACTAAGATTCTCTCCGAAGCAAACTGCTATATCTTAAATACATGCCATATCAGAGAAAAAGCAACAGATAAAGTTTATCATGATATAGGAAGAGTAAAAAAAGAGTTTAGAAATAAAAAAAAACCTATTTTATTGGTAACAGGTTGTGTAGCTCAAGCAGAGGGTGATGTTCTTTTAAAAAAAGAGAGTTATATTGATGGCGTCATAGGTCCACAATCTTATCAAAAAATCAACACTATAATAAAAGAAATTGAAGATAAGAGTAATAAAATAAACTCAACTGAATTTGATGTAGATGAAAAGTTTGATCAATTAAATTTAATCAAAAATCAAGATACAAAGGTCTCTTCGTTTTTAACCATCCAAGAAGGATGTGATAAGTTTTGCAAATTTTGTGTTGTCCCGTATACCAGAGGACCAGAGCATTCAAGACCATTTTCACAAATATTTTCAGAGGCTAGAGAGTTAGTAGACAATGGTTCAAAAGAAATTACTTTATTAGGTCAAAATGTTAATGCTTACAAACATGAAAAAAATAAATTATCTGATTTAATTTTTAAACTTAGTTCAATAAGAGGATTAGATAGAATTAGGTATACCACTTCTCATCCTAAAGATGTGACAGAAGACTTAATTGAAGCTCATGGAAGTTGTAAAAAATTAATGCCCCTTCTGCATCTTCCAGTACAAAGCGGTTCAACAAAAATACTTAAAGAAATGAATAGAAAACATAGCTTAAAAGAATATATAAACATCGTACAAAGATTAAAAACAAAAAATCCATCAATTGAATTTTCTAGTGATTTTATTATTGCCTACCCAGGTGAAAACGATAATGATTTTTTAGACACGGTAAATTTGATGGAAAAAATAAAATTTATTAATACATATTCTTTTTTATACAGTCCAAGGCCAGGAACACCAGCTGCAGAATTAGAGACTATAGATATAATAAAAGCAAAAAAAAGATTAGAAATTTTTCAGGATATAGCTAAAAACATCAAGACTAAATATAGAAAAAAACTCGTGAAAACTACAGCTACAGTGCTATTTGAAAATCAAATAAAAAATGAAAATAAATATTTCGGAAGAGACGAGTATTCAAATTCTGTTATTGTTCAAAGTGATAAAAATTTGATTGGACAAATTATTAAAGTACAAATAGAAAACTTTAATCAAAATACTTTATTTGGAAACATTGCCTCTAATTCTGTACAACCAATCTTTGCATAAAATATGTCTGAAATTAGCAAACTTAACAGCAATATAATCATTAAAAATATAGATAATGAAACTATAAATATTCAAATATTAGATAATGATATGTTGATGTCTATCGTGGGACAATTTAACCAAAATCTTCTTGAATTAGAGAAGCTTACTAGATCAACAATTTTTTTCAGAGGAAATTCAATAACAATTAAGGGCAATAAAGAAAAAATTAATCAAGCCAGTGAAGCAATAAAATTTCTTGCTAACAAATATCTTTTAACCAATTTAATTGAAAAAAATGATATAACTTATTCAGTGAAAAAAAATATAGAAACAAAAGATGGATCAAATATTCGTTCTTTAGACCAATTAATAAAAACTCCAAAAAAAACTGTTATTGCAAGATCAGAAAAGCAATCACAATATATAAAAGCTTTAAAAGAAAATGAAATAGTTATGGCTCTTGGGCCCGCAGGTACAGGAAAAAGTTTTTTAGCTGTTTCTGTAGCTATTACAATGTTAATGGAAAAAAAGGTAGAAAGAGTAATTTTATCAAGACCGGCTGTTGAGGCCGGGGAAAAACTTGGCTTCTTACCAGGAGACATGAAAGAAAAAGTCGACCCTTATCTAAGACCTCTATATGATGCATTATACGATCTATTTGGATTTGAAAAAATACAAAAAAAAATAGAAACCGGAGAGATAGAAATAGCACCACTGGCATTCATGAGAGGAAGGACTCTTAAAAATTCTTTTGCCATCTTAGATGAAGCGCAAAACGCTACAGCCACACAAATCAAAATGTTTTTAACAAGGATAGGAGAAAACTCCAAGCTAGTAGTCAATGGGGATCCCTCTCAGATAGATTTACCAAATAAATCTCATTCAGGTTTACTAGATTCACAAAAAATTTTAAAAAAAATTGACGAAATAGAAATAATTCATTTTGATCACAAAGATGTAGTTAGACACCCACTAGTTTCAAAAATTATACAGGCTTATCAAAACATTGATGATAAAAATTAATGTTGTAATAAAAGACAAAAAGTGGAATTACTTTATAAATAATCCTGAAAATTATTTAAAAAAAAAAATAAAAATTTTATCTAGAAAAGAAATTTTTTTTAAGAAAAAAAACTTTGACTTCACTATTCTTCTTTCTAACAAAAAAGAAATAAAAAATCTGAATAAAAAATTTAGGAAAAAAAATAAGGATACAGATGTTCTTTCATTTCCCTCATTTAATTTAAAAACAACATTAGATTTAATTAAAAAAAAAAATAATTTTTATTTAGGTGATATTGTAATTAATTTAAGTAAAGTAAGACATAATTCTATTGATAATAGATTTAAAGACAATTTTAATAAATTATGGATACATGGATTTTTACACTTAATTGGATATCGACATAAAAATAACAAAGATTATTTAAAAATGAAAAATAGAGAAAAAAAGATTTTTAAGATGATAAAATAAGAATGATTCAAAAAATTATTAGTAATAGAATTAATTTAGTTTTAATAATTCCTTTTTTACTAGGTTTGTTAACTGTTTTTAGTTTTGCACCTTTTAACTACTTTTTTTTAAATTTTATAATATTTCCAATTTTTTTTTTAATACTATGTTACGTAAATAAAAAATCAAAAAACAAATATAGAAAGAAACCATACTTAATCAACTTATTCTTTATTGGATATTTTTTTGGGGTTGGATTTTTTTTATCAGGTACACACTGGATTTCATATTCATTAACATTTGATGAGAATTTTAAAATTCTTATTCCGATTTCCTTAATATTGTTACCTTTGTTTTTAGGTTTATTTTTTGGTTTAACAACATTACTTGTGGGTCCGTATATTCGAGAAAACTTAGCTTCAATTTTAATTTTCTCTAGCGCTTTTTCATTTTCTGATTTTATAAGAAGTAAAATTATTACAGGATTTCCTTGGAATTTATGGTCATATAGTTTTTCTAATTTTATAGAATTTTTACAAATATTAAATTTAATAGGATTTTTTGCTTTTAATTTATTTATAATAACAAGTTTTTGTATTCCTTTATTACTATTTTTTAAAAACAATAAAAAATTGAATATGATTTTTTCAATTTTTTGGCTTATATTAATTTTTAGTAATTATATCTATGGTTCTGCTACAATTAATTCTAATAAATACTTAAAGATTAACAATTCAGTGAATATCAAAATTGTAAATCCAAATTTTGATTTAAATTATAACCTTCAACTTGAGCAAGTGGAAAATTTGTTCAAAAGACTTGTTAAGTATAGTGATCCAAAAACAGAAAAAGAGACAATTTTTATTTGGCCAGAAGGTGTTTTCGCAGGATATGAATTATCAGAGCTTTATAGATTTAAAAAAATTATTAGAGATAATTTTTCTTCAAAACATAAAATTATTTTTGGTATTAACACAAAAGATAATAAATCCAATGGATATTTTAATAGTTTAGTAGCTATAGATAATAATTTTAAAGTTATTTACAAATATAATAAAAAGAAATTAGTACCGTTCGGAGAGTTTTTACCATTTGAAAATTTATTACATAAAATTGGATTAAAAAAAATTACACAAGGACATGGTTCATTTACTAAAGGTAAAATTAATAACAATTATCAAATAAATAAACTTAATATTTTACCATTAATTTGTTACGAAATTATTTTTCCAGATTTTATACAAAAAGCTGAGCCAACTACAAATTTAATTATAAATATTTCAGAAGATGCGTGGTTTGGCAATTCAATTGGTCCACAGCAACATTTTGCTAAGGCAATTTTTAGATCAATAGAGGGTAATTTATACTTGGCTAGATCTGCAAATAAGGGCACAAGTGCTTTTATCAACAATAAAGGACAAGTTCTAAAAAAGCTTAATTCTTCAGAGCCTGGGAGTATCGAAATGAGCATTCCTGTAGTTAAAAATAAAATAAAAAATAAAAATGATTTGATATTTTTTATACTTTTATTTACATATACATCTATCTTTTTTACTTTAAGAAAAAAATTTTAATGCAAAACAAAAATTACTTATTTACCAGCGAGTCCGTATCGGAAGGTCACCCTGATAAAGTGTGTGACAGAATTTCAGACATGGTAGTGGATAGTTACCTATCTCAAGATCCCTTTTCAAGAGTAGCTTGTGAAACATTAACAACTACAAATAAAGTAGTGCTCGCTGGAGAAATTAGAGGTCCTGAGATCAATGAAGAAGAACTTATAGAAAATGTTAGGACTTGTATTAAAGATATTGGATATGATCAAGATGGCTTTAGCTGGAAAGAACAAACTAAAATAGAATCTCATTTACACTCCCAATCTACTGATATCGCAATGGGTGTAGACTCCAAAGATAACAAAGATGAAGGAGCTGGAGATCAAGGAATAATGTTTGGTTATGCATGTACAGAGACAGAGGAATTAATGCCAGCGCCAATTCATTTTTCACATAAAATATTAAGATTAATGGCTAAAGATAGAAAAACAGGATCTCTACAAGGAATTGAACCTGATTCTAAAAGTCAAGTTACAATGTTTTATGAAAATGGTAAACCAACCAAAGTGACTTCTGTAGTAATTTCAACTCAACATACAAAAGATTTAAATCAAGAAAAAGTTAAAGAACTGATTATTCCATATATTCATAAATCAATCCCAGAAAAATTTTTAAAAGATCTAAACGAAAAGGAAATCTATATAAATCCTACAGGGCAATTTATTATTGGTGGGCCAGATGGTGATACAGGTTTAACTGGAAGAAAAATAATAGTAGATACATATGGTGGAGCTGCTCCTCATGGAGGAGGCGCATTTTCAGGTAAAGATCCAACTAAAGTAGATAGATCCGCAGCCTATGTTTCTAGATATCTGGCCAAGAATATTGTAGCAGCTGGAATATCGAATAAATGTTTAATTCAATTAGCATATGCAATTGGCGTAGCAAAACCTTTATCAGTTTATTTAAAACTAGATGACAAAGATGAAGAAAAAACAGAAGAATTGATTAAATTAATTAATCAAAATTTCGATTTATCACCAAGAGGAATAAGAGAGATGCTTGGTTTGAATAAACCAATTTATGAAATTACGTCTGCATACGGTCATTTTGGCAGATCACCTACAGATAAAGGCCAGTTTTCATGGGAAAAAACTGACAAAATAAACTTATTTAAACTGTAATCTTGAAAAAGCCTTAATTTTTCTTTATTACTAATAAAAATTCGGAGATTTACAAAATGGGCATTAGCCCATTTTTTTTTAGGAGGATTAAAAATAGAATGTTAAACCGCGGTATAGATAAACTAGAGTTATTGAGAATAGTGGAAGCTGTTGCCAACGAAAAATCCATCGATAAAGAATTAGTAATAAATTCAATGGAAAGCGCTATACAAAAAGCAGCGCTTACTAAGTTTGGCAATGATAATGATATAGAGGTTAAAATTGACAGATCTAGCGGCGAAATAACTATTAAGAAAGTTTTAAGCATAGTCGATTCAGTTGAGGATCCAAGTAAAGAAATTACATTAAAAGAAGCCACATCATTTAAAGAAGAAAATAAAAATTTAAAAGTTGGTGACAAATTGACAGAAGAATTACCTCAGATAGATTTTGGAAGAATAGCAGCTCAAAGTGCAAAACAAGTTATAAATTTAAAAGTAAAAGAAGCTGAAAAAGATAGACAGTATGAAGATTTTATTGACAAACAAGGTCAAATTTTAAGTGGAATTATAAAAAGACTTGAATATGGAAATGTAATAATGGATCTTGGAAGAGCAGAGGGTGTTATTAAAAAAGATGAGTTGATACCTAGAGAAATATTAAAGACGGGAGACAGAGTTAAAGCATACTGCTATGAAGTAAAAAAAGAGTTAAAAGGACATCAGATTTTTTTATCTAGAGCACATCCACAGTTTTTATCAAAATTATTTTTTCAAGAGGTTCCAGAAATATATGAAGGAATAATAGAAATAAAATCAGTAGCAAGAGATCCAGGTAGTCGAGCCAAGATATGTGTGAACTCTAAAGATACATCTATAGATCCAGTAGGAGCATGTGTAGGAATGAGAGGAAGTAGAGTACAAACAATTGTAAATGAATTACATGGTGAAAAAATCGATATAATTAAATGGACTGAAGATTTACCAACACTAATTTCAGAGTCTCTATCTCCTGCCGAAATTCAAAAAGTTCTTATAGATCAAGAAAATAAAAGAATTGATGTAATTTTAACAGAGGAAAATCTTAGTAAGGCTATTGGAAGAAGAGGGCAAAATGTCAGACTAGCTTCAAAGTTAACAAACTACGAAATTGATATTTTAACAGACAAAGAAGACTCAGACAGAAGGCAGGCTGAATTTAAAGATAGAACCGAAACACTTGTAAAAAATTTAGAGGTCGATGAAACTTTAGCTCAACTGTTAGTTTCTGAAGGCTTTCAAAGCATTGAAGATCTATCTCAATCTGATCCAGATAACATATCAAAAATTGAAGCTATCGATGAAGATACTGCTAAAGAATTAATTACAAGATCAAAAGAGACTATTGAAAAAGAAAAAGAAGAAGTAGGAGAGAAATTAAAAGAGCTTGGCGTTGAAGAATCGCTTATCAATTTAAAAGGGATGACCCAAGGTATGTTAGTAATTTTAGGTCAAAAAAATATAAAAAAATTAGTTGATTTTGCTGACCTCTCATCAGACGAATTAATTGGTGGTTTTGATGAAATTAAAGGAAAAAAAATCAGGATAGACGGATATCTTGAGGAATTTTCTCTTTCTAGAGAGGAAGCAGATCAACTTATTATGTCTGCGAGAGAAATCGTATTCAAGTAATTATGGACGAAAAGAAAAATAAAAAAAAAACACTTACCATCTCTTCCAACTTAACAAAAAAAATTGATCTAAGTTCGATGAACAAAGATGGAAAAAAATCTTTTTCTATAGAAAAAAAAAAATATAAACCATATAGAGAAGTAAATAAAAACTTAAAACAGCCAAATCAAGCTGGCAGAGACTCAGCTAAAAAAACTTTTGCAAGAAAATTTATTGAACAACAAGCAACAAAAGACTTTATAAAAAAAGACTCGAAACCAGTAAATAAAAGTAAATTAAAATTAAAAGGCCCTGTCGATAAGAGAGATTTTAAATTAACAGTTTCTAGAGCATTAAATGTTGAAGAAATAGAGATAAAACAAAGAAGTTTGGCTTCTGTAAAAAGAGCAAGACTTAAAGAAAAAAGAAATAACCCTGAAGCAGATGAGAAAAAAGATTTTAAAAAAGTAATTAAAGAGGTAAAAATTCCTCAACAAATATCTATTCAAGAGTTATCTAATAGAATGGCAGAGAGATCAAGTGATGTTATTAAATTTTTGTTTAATATGAAAGTTGTAGCAACTATCAATCATAATATTGATAAAGATACTGCCGAGTACATCGTAAAAGAATTTGGTCATAAACCAATTATTGAAGAGACACCTAGTATTGAAATTAGTAAAAAGACAGAAAAAACTGAAGGCAAAGTAGAAAAAAGGCCTCCAGTAGTTACGATAATGGGACATGTCGATCACGGTAAAACTTCTTTATTAGATGCTTTAAGAGATACAAATGTAGTTTCAAATGAACATGGTGGGATAACTCAACATATTGGAGCTTACCAAGTTAAAACAGAAAAAAACGAGCTGATAACTTTTATAGATACGCCCGGGCATGCCGCATTTACTGAAATGAGAGCAAGAGGTTCTAAAATTACAGATATCGTTGTTCTCGTGGTAGCCGCAGATGATGGAATTAAACCACAAACAGTAGAAGCCATAAAGCATTCAAAAGCAGCTAAAGTGCCGATCATTGTAGCTATAAATAAATGTGATTTGCCTAATAAAAATGTAAGCAAAATTAAAAACGAATTAATGCAATACGAACTTATTGCAGAAGATTTAAGTGGTGACACTCTTTTTGTCGAAGTTTCAGCTACTAAAAAAAATAATTTAGATAAATTGAAAGAATCTCTCCTACTTCAAGCAGAAATTTTAGATTTAAAAGCTGCCATTTCAGGTCCCGCATCAGGTGTAGTGATAGAGTCTAAAATCGATAAAGGAAAAGGGCCGGTATCAACAGTCCTGATTTCTAATGGATTATTAAAAAGAGGAAACCATTTTGTTTGCGGAAATACTTGGGGAAAAGTGCGGGCAATGATAAGTCACGAAGGAAAAATAGTTGAACAAGCCACACCCTCAATGCCAGTAGAAATATTAGGAATGAATAGCTCTGCATACGCAGGGGCTGAATTTCTAGTAACTGAAAATGAGGAAAAAGCAAAAGAAATTGCAGAATTCAGAAAAGAAAATTCAAACTCGAATAATAAAATTATAGCAAAGGATAAAACAACCTTATTTGAAAATGAAAGTGATAAAGAAGAACTTAATATTATAATTAAGTCTGATGTACACGGTTCAAGCGAAGCTTTAAAAATGGCAATCAATAAAATAGAACATGCTGAAGTTAAAGCTAATATAATTTTATCAGATATAGGAATGATTAATGAAACAGACGTATCATTAGCAAAAGCATCAAATGCAATATTAATTGGATTTAATGTAAAACCTAACAGGGAAGCTAAAAAACTTTCAGAAGAACAAAAAGTTGATATAAAATATTTTAATATTATCTATGAGGCTTTAGAGCATATAGAAAAAGGTTTATCTGGTCTATTAGAACCAAACATTAAAGAAACTGTTCTTGGTTCAGCAGAAATTCAAAAAATATTTAAAGTTTCAAATACCGGTAAAGTTGCAGGCTCAAAAGTAATTAATGGAGAAATAAAAAATAAATCAAAGGCAAGACTTATTCGAGATGGAGTAGTTGTTTATAACGGCGAGATTTCGAGTATTTTTAGAGAGAAGAATGCTGTCAAAGAAGTAAAGAATGGTTTAGAGTGCGGTATTAGTCTCAAGGATTTCATAGATTTTAAAGAAAGAGATATTATTGAATCTTACGAAGCAGAAAAAATTGAAAGAACAATTTAATGAGAAAAAATAAGATTCCTAAAACATACAGTCAAAGACAACTTAGAGTAGGTGAGCTTGTTAAACAGAAACTTGGAGAGATATTTATAAGAAATGAGGCCAAACTACCATCTGTTGATACTAAAATTATTACCGTTACAGAAGTCAGGATGACCCCAGATCTTAAAACAGCAAGAATCTACGTAATTCCCCTAGGAGGCAAGGATATGGCAGAAAGCGTAAGTGTCTTGACGGAATACTCTCATCTTGTTAGAAGAGCACTGTCAAAAAAACTTGACATTAAGTTTCTTCCTAAACTTGTATTTGTTGAAGACAAATCATTTGAATATGCGGAAAAAATAGAAAGATTGATAAAGAAAAATAACTATAATGAATCAGAAAAAAAACAACACAATTAAATCATTAGCTGTTCATGACAAAGATGTAGGTTCTACTGAAGTACAAATAGGATTACTTACAGATAAGATTTCGAGATTGGCAGAACATTTTAAAAAAGCGAAAAAAGATAAACATTCAACAGTTGGCTTAACAAAATCAGTTAACAGAAGAAAAAAACTTTTAAGTTATTTAAAAAGAAAAAACCCAGAATCATATACAAAAGTATTAAAACAATTAAATTTAAGGAAATAATGTTTAAAATTCATAAAGAAGAAATAGAAATCAGCGGTAAGAAAATAACACTAGAAACTGGAAAAATAGCCCGTCAAGCTGACGGAGCAATTATAGCTACCTGTGGGGAAACAGTAGTAATAGCTACCGTTGTTGGAGCAAAAAAACTAAGGGATGGCCAAGATTTTTTTCCTCTATCAGTTAACTATCAAGAAAAATATTATGCAGCAGGAAAAATTCCAGGTGGATATTTTAAAAGAGAAGCTAGACCGACAGAGTCTGAACAATTAATTTCAAGATTAATAGATAGACCAATACGACCTCTGTTCCCTTCAAGTTTTATGAATGAAGTGCAATTACTTCCAACAGTTTTATCTTATGATGGTGAAAACCAAGCAGACGTTTTATCAATTATAGCATGTTCTGCTTCATTAGCGATTTCGGGACTTCCCTTTGGTGGTCCAATTGCCGCTAGCAGAGTTGGTTATAAAGACGGCAAATATTTATTAAACCCATCACCAGCAGAATTAGAAGACTCACAATTAGACCTAGTTGTTGCTGGAACAAAAGACGCTGTGTTAATGGTCGAGTCCGAAACATCTGGTTTAACAGAAAAAGTAATGTTGGATGCAGTTAAATTTGGTCACGAAAGTTTTATTCCTATAATCAATGCTATAGAAAATCTTGCAAAAAAGGCAGGGAAACCTAAATGGGAGGTAGAAGAAGTAGATCATTCAGATATTAAAGTTAAAATTACTAAAGCTTTGGAAGCAGATCTTAGAAAAGCATTTAAAGAAACAGATAAAAAGAAAAGATCTGCAGCAATTCAAGAAGCAGAAACAAAGTGCAAAGAAATGTTCGCAGAAGATGAAAATATTACAGAAAATCAAGCTATGGCTCAACTTAAGTCACTCGAAAAAGATATTGTTAGAACAGCTATTATAAAGGATAAAAAAAGAATTGATGGAAGAGGCCTTGCTGATGTAAGACAAATAAAGTGTGAAGTTGGTGTATTACCTAGAACTCACGGATCTGCTTTATTTACAAGAGGTGAAACACAGGCATTAGTAGTTACTACTTTAGGTATGTCTGATGATGAACAAAGAGTTGAAAGCTTAAATGGAATGCAGAGAAATAGATTTATGTTGCATTATAACTTTCCTCCTTTTTCTGTTGGTGAATGTGGAAGAATAGGAACAGGAAGAAGAGAAGTGGGTCATGGAAAATTAGCATGGAGAGCAATTAATTCATCACTACCTAAAGCGGAAAACTTCCCTTATACCCTAAGAGTTGTTTCTGAGATTACAGAATCAAACGGCTCATCGTCTATGGCAACAGTTTGTGGAACTTCATTAGCCCTTATGGACGCAGGTGTTCCAATTAAAGAGCCGGTTGCAGGGATAGCAATGGGTTTGATTAAAGAAGGAAAAGATTTTTCAGTATTATCTGATATCCTAGGAGATGAAGACCATTTAGGTGATATGGATTTTAAAGTAGCTGGAACAAAAAATGGTATCACATCTCTTCAAATGGATATTAAAATTACCGGTATTACTTTTGAAATTATGGAGAAAGCTTTAGATCAAGCAAAGGGTGGTAGAGAGCATATTCTTGGTGAAATGGATAAAGCTTTAAAAGTATCAAGAAAAGAATTTTCCAAACATACTCCTAAAATGGAAATAATAAAAGTTGATAAAAAAGATATCGCAACTGTTATCGGAAAGGGTGGCGCAACAATCAGGGAGATAGTTGAAACATCGGGCGCAAAAGTAGATGTAAAAGATACTGGCGAAGTTACAGTAGCAGCACCAGATGAAGAGTCACGAAATAAAGCTATAGAATTTATCAAGAGCCTTATAGCCAAACCAGAGATGGGCAAAGTTTACAAGGGCAAAGTAGTTAAAGTTATGGAATTCGGCGCTTTTGTTAATTTTCTAGGCAAGCAAGATGGTCTAGTTCATATTTCAGAGCTTGCAGCGAAAAGAGTAGAAAAAGTAGGTGATGTTGTAAAAGAAGGTGATGAGGTTTCAGTTAAAGTAGTTGGATTTGATAGAGGAAAAGTTAAATTATCAATGAAACAAGCTAGTGCTTAAGAAATATTTTTAGGATCAGGCATTCCTACTTTATTATAACCAGCATCGACATAATGAATTTCTCCAGTAACACCTCCTGCTAAATCACTTAGTAAATATAAAGCTGAGTTCCCCACGTCATGAATGTCTACATTTCTTTTTAAAAATGAATGATCTTCATTCCATTTGTAAAGAAATTTTGCGTCACCGATAGCAGATGCTGCAAGCGTTTTAATTGGTCCAGCACTTATTGCATTAACTCTAATACCTTTAGAGCCCAAATCTCTTGCTAAATATTTTACACTTGCCTCGAGCGCTGATTTACAGACACCCATAACGTTATAATTTGGGATCGCTTTTGTAGATTCATAAGTTAAAGTTATCATACTTCCACCTTCTTTCATTAATTTAGACGCTTCTTTTGAAACTTCTGTAAAAGAAAAACATGAAATTAACATACTTCTTAAAAAATTTTCTCTACTTGTATTTAAATATTCGCCAGACAATTCTGATTTATCTGAAAACGCTACAGCATGAACAACAAAGTCTATTTGTCCCCAGTGAGATTTAATATCTTCAAATAGCTTTATAACTTCATCTTTTTTTTCAACATCACAACTGAATGTAGCTTTTGAATTTAATTTTTCTGCTAAAGGAATAACCCTTTTTTTTAGAGCATCACCAAGATAGGTAAATGCTAGCTCAGCCCCCGCTTCCGCAAGTTTTTGAGAAATACCCCAGGCTATAGATCTCTCATTAGCAACGCCCATTATTAATCCTTTTTTACCTTTCATTAAGCTCATAATTATATTTTCTCAAATATTAATGCTGCGTTAGTTCCACCAAAACCAAAACTATTGGACATTACTGTATTTAATGTTGCCCCTTTTTCTGTTTTAGAAACTATTGGAAATTTTTTAGCTTCTTCGTCCATTTCATTAATATTGGCTGAACCAGTAATAAAGTTATTTTTCATCATAATTAAACAGTAGATCGCCTCATGTACCGATGCTGCTCCTAATGGATGACCTGATAAAGATTTAGTCGAACTAATTTTTGGAATTTCATTTCCAAAAACTTTCTTAACAGCATTTAATTCTGTAATATCACCAACCGGAGTTGAAGTTCCATGAGTATTTATATAATCAATTTTGTTTTTAGCAGTTGCCATAGCCATTTGCATACATCTAACAGCACCTTCACCTGAAGGTGCAACCATATCGTAACCATCTGATGTTGCTCCATAACCAGTTAATTCTGCATAGATTTTAGCCCCTCTAGCTTTTGCATGCCCGTATTCTTCAAGTACTACTACTCCTCCTCCACCAGCAATTACAAATCCATCTCTCGTTTTATCGTAAGCTCTTGATGCGGTCTTAGGTGCATCATTATATTTTGATGACAATGCAGTCATTGCGTCAAACATTGCAGTCATTGCCCAATGTAATTCTTCGCTACCACCAGCAAAAACTATATCCTGTTTTCCCATTTGAATTAGTTCCATTGAATTTCCGATACAGTGCCCGCTAGTAGCACATGCGGAACTCATCGTATAATTAGTTCCTTTAATTTTAAATGGAACGGCAAGAGTTGCGGATGCTGTACTTGCCATAGTTCTAGGAACAATAAATGGTCCCATAAGTTTTGGGGTTTTAGCTCTAGTTTTATCAGCAGCTACAATAACATTTTCAATTGATGGTCCGCCCGAACCCATAACAATTCCTGTTTTAAAATTACTAACGTCACCTTCCTCTAACCCAGAGTCCTCAATCGCTTCCTTCATGGCTATATAATTATAAGCAGATCCAGATCCCATAAATCTTATTGTTTTTCTATCAATGTGATCTTCTAGTTTTATTTTCGGTTTACCGTGAACATGACTTTTTAGGTTATGTTCTTTATATTCCTCTGAATATGAAATTCCCGATTTTGAATTTAAAAGTGATTGGTGTACTTCTTCTTGGTTATTTCCAAGACAAGACACAATACCTAAACCTGTAATAACTACTCTTCTCATGATTTAAATAAACCTACTTTTAAATTTTCAGCTGTATAAATAACTTTACCATCAGCACTTAAAGTTCCATTAGCCAAACCGACTGAGGTACCTTCTTTTTTTAATATTCTTTTCATGTTAATTTGATATGTTGCCATTTTAACTTCTTTTAAAACCTCACCAGTAAATTTTACAGTATTAACTCCTAAAGCTCTACCCTTGCCTGGTTCACCTGTCCATCCTAGGTAAAAACCAACTAATTGCCACATAGCGTCCAAACCTAAGCAGCCTGGCATTACTGGATCACCTGCAAAATGGCAATCAAAAAACCAAAGATCACTCTTAATATCTAGCTCCGCTTTAATAAAACCTTTTTTAAAATCACCACTTTCTTTATTTATTTCAGTAATCCTATCAAACATTAACATAGGAGGAAGAGGTAGCTTTGCATTACCTGGGCCAAATAATTTACCTTCACCGCACTCTATTAATTCTTCATAAGTATAGCTATTTTTTTGCATGATTTTAAGACAAACTTTTACTTGATTTAGAGTTTTTATCAAATATATTCAATTTTAGAACGATTGTAAGCTACAAGTAATTAATGTCAATAAATATGAATAATAGTTCAAAAATTATAGAAAAACTTAGATCATCAGGACTTAGACCTACAAAACAAAGAGTCCAAATAGCAGAGTTTTTATTTAATAGGGAAAAAACTTTTCACTTTACTGTTGAAGAATTAGATAAATTAATAAATTCAAACATAAGTAATGATAAAATTTCATTAGCAACTTTTTATAATACAGTACATGCTTTTAAAAAAGCAGGGCATTTAAAAGAAATTTTAACAAGTAATAATAAAAGTTATTTTGATACTCACATAGGACCGCACCATCACTTTCTAGACTTAGAAACTAACAAACTTACAGATATTGACCCAAAAGAAATAAAAATTAGAAATATTCCAAATGCTCCTAAAGGCAAATCAATTAAAGATGTGGATGTTGTAATAAACATTGAGAATGATTCTCACTAGTTTATAACTATTCTAAACTGCTTGACTTAGACTTTTATCAATTATAAATTATTATTAATTAAAATTATGAGTGAACAAAATAAATGTCCATTTACAGGTGCGGGAACTCCCCCAAAATATTCTAGCGGGAGAGGTACTTCCAATAGAGAGTGGTGGCCAAATAGTTTAAATCTTAAAATCTTAAGCCAACACTCTAATCTAGTAAATCCAATGGATAAAAAATTTGACTATTCCAAGGAATTTAAAAAACTTAATTTAAAATTATTAAAAAAAGATTTACATAAATTAATGACATCGTCCCAAGATTGGTGGCCAGCAGATTATGGTCATTACGGACCTTTATTTATCAGACTGGCGTGGCATGCAGCGGGCACATATAGGACTGCTGATGGGAGAGGTGGAGCGGGAACTGGTAATCAACGGTTTGCTCCATTGAACAGTTGGCCGGATAACGTTAATTTGGATAAAGCTAGATTATTGCTTTGGCCTATTAAAAAAAAATATGGAAAAAAAATATCATGGGCTGACTTATTTATTTTAGTCGGAAACGTAGCATTAGAGTCAATGGGGTTTAAAACTTTCGGTTTTGGTGGCGGTCGTGAAGATATATGGGAACCAGAGGATGACATATATTGGGGATCTGAAAAAGAATGGCTTGGCGTTAATCGATATACCGAGAATAGAGATTTAGAACAACCATTAGGTGCTTCTCACATGGGTTTAATTTATGTAAATCCCCAAGGACCAGATGCAAATCCAGATCCACTTTTAGCCGCTCATGATATTAGAGAAACTTTTGGTCGTATGGCAATGAATGACTATGAAACCGTTGCTTTAGTGGCTGGAGGCCATACGTTTGGTAAATCTCATGGAGCTGCTCCTGAGTCGCACAAAGGACCAGAACCAGAGGGTTCTAGAATTCAAGATCAGTCTACAGGTTGGAATAGTAATTATAAATCCGGTATTGGAGTTGATACGATAAGTAGTGGAATAGAGGGAGCGTGGACTCAAGCCCCAACTAAATGGGATATGGGATATTATGATTGTTTATTTGGACACGAATGGGAATTAACAAAAAGTCCTGCTGGAGCTCATCAATGGACGCCTAAACAGAATGGTCAGAAGATAAAAATGGTTCCCGATGCACACAATTCTTCTATTAAACATCCTCCAATGATGCAAACAACTGACCTATCTTTAAGGATGGACCCTAAATATGAACCAATATCAAGAAACTTCCACAAAAATCCTGATGAATTTGCGGACGCATTTGCTAGAGCGTGGTTTAAACTTACACATCGTGATATGGGCCCGAGAGCTAACTATCTTGGTTCAGATGTACCCAAAGAAATTCTTATATGGCAAGATCCAATTATAAAAAATAAATATAAACTTAAAAATAAAGACATAGAAATTTTAAAAACAAAAATCTTAAAATCAGGATTAAGCATATCACAATTAGTGCTCACAGCCTGGGCATCCGCATCAACTTTTCGTGGCTCTGATAAAAGAGGCGGTGCGAACGGAGCAAGAATTCGTTTATCTCCACAAAAAGACTGGGCGGTAAATAACCCAGCTGAATTAAGTAAAATTATAAAGATTTATGAAAAAATTCAAAAAACGTTTAATTCTAAAAAGAAAAATGTATCCATTGCAGATTTAATTGTTTTGGGAGGAAACGTTGGAATTGAGAAAGCAGCAAAAAAAGCGGGCAAAAAAATAAAAATTCCTTTTACTGCCGGTCGTGGAGATGCAACTCAAGATCAGACTGATATTCATTCTTTTAGTTTATTGGAACCAAGATCTGATGGATTTAGAAACTATTCTAAAGGAAAATATTCAATATCATCTGAAGAAATGCTTATCGATAAAGCAAATTTAATGAAATTAACTGCTAAAGAAATGACTGTTTTAATAGGTGGTATGAGAGTTATGGGTGCTAATTATGACCATTCAAAACACGGAGTTTTCACTAAAAATGTAGGAGCCCTTACAAATGATTTTTTTGTAAACCTACTTGATATGAGAATTACATGGAAAGAAGTATCTGAAGATGAGGAATTATTCAATGGAAGAGATCGTAAAACTAAAAATATTAAGTGGACCGGCACTCGTGCGGACCTTATCTTTGGATCAAATTCACAATTAAGAGCAATAGCAGAAGTGTACGCATGTGAGGACTCAAAAGATAAGTTCTTGAGTGATTTTGTCGCTGCGTGGACTAAAGTAATGAATCTTGATCGTTTTGATTTAAAATAACTTTAAAAAAAATTATGCCAAACGTTAGTTTTGAAGATTTTTATCAAGTTCCCGATATAAAATTTAATATATCCAAATTAAGAATCGACCTTGAAAAAATTCTCAAGAAAAAAAAATTTAAAAGTCCTGGAGTATCTCATTTTGGAGCTATATCTCTAAATAAGATTCCAAATAACCTAGAGTCCATAGAAGGAAATAATATTAGAGGTCAATATTGGACTATACCAGATGAGTCGGGAAAAGAGGTTTCAAGAGATATTCCTATTGATGAGTCTAAATATACTGAAGTAGTTTCAGAATTTAAAGGTACTTATTTTGAAGAAGTTTATAATACTTTAAAGAAAAAATTTAAATTAGGAAGAGTAAGAATTTTATTGAAAGAACCAAGATCAACTTTAAGTTGGCATAAAGACCCAGAACCTAGATTACATATACCTATTATAACTAACCTTGGATGTTCAATGGTAATAGAAAATGTAGCTAAACATTTACCCGCAGACGGCAGGGTAACAATTACAAATAACACTAAATATCACAATTTTTTTAATGGAGGAGAACAAGCAAGAATTCATTTAGTGGCTTGTGTTTTAGAAGATCCTTTTACTAAATAAAATCAAATTTAAAGTCTACCCCATAGACTCTTTTGTTTAACCCATCCTTTGTATTTATCAACTTTAATTTTACACCAATCATTCTCACATTTTAAAACTAAACATAATCTTCCTTTTTTTAAAATAACTATTGGTTTTGAATAAATAGTAGAATTTTTATAGACTGTAAGATCATTATCAATTGATATAGCTGCTTTTTTTTTTGATAATTGAGAAACATGTATCCACCCAGTATTATTTTCGTGATCTCTAACCTTTCTAAAATTTTCTAATTCATCTTGCACTATTACAGGTAAATACTTTTTCTTATATAGTATTTTTATAGGATGATCAAAAGATGGCCCTTGTCTTAAATTAACTTTATTATTCCTTAAAGTTAAAAAATATTCTTCGTTTGTAAAAGCCAACGGTTGAAAAATTAGTAAAAAGAAAATAATAAAAAATCTTAGCATTTATTAACACAGTTAGGGTTTATCGAAATTTTTACTTTCCTAAACTCTAGTTTATCTGCATTAAATATAATCATTTTACCAGATAAATCATTTCTAGATTTTAAAATTGTTTTAAGTATTTCATTTGCAAGTAAACTTCCCATAATACCAGCTACACTTGGTAAAATTCCATCTGTGTCACAGTTGTTTTTATTATCTGGTATTTCAGGCATAAAACATCTAAAGCATGGTAACTTTTTTTTAAAATCAAATTTAAACAACTGGCCGTCTAATTTATTTATCGCTGCTGTTATCAATATTTTTTTGTTCCTTAAACAATAATCATTAACAAAATATCTGGTTTTAAAATTATCAGTCCCGTCGCACACAATGTCAAATTTACTAATAATTTGATTGATATTATTTTTTGTCAACTTACTTTTGAAAACACTTAGTTTAATCTCTTTATTTATCTTTGTTAGCACCTTCTTTGCTTGATTAACTTTATATTTTCCTATGTCTTTATCATTGAAGAGAATTTGTCTATTTAGATTTGATAGCTCAACCTTATCGTGATCAATAATACCAATATTTTTTAAGCCAGAATTGGCTAAATAAAGTAATAATGGGCTGCCAAGACCACCCAATCCAATAACTAGAACTTTTGCTGTTGAAATTTTCTTTTGGCCAGCTAAACCAACGTTTTTTAAAATAATTTGTTTTTCAAATCTTTTAAATTCTTTTTTTGTAATACTCATTGTAAACCATCTAAGTTCCAGTAGAACCAAATCCGCCTTCACCTCTATCGGTATTTGAAAGTTCTTGCACCTCTTCTAATTTTGCTCTTACAATAGGAGATACAACCATTTGAGCTATTCTCATCTTTTTTTCTACAGTAAAATTTTCTGAACCTAAATTGATTAAAATCACTTTTATTTCACCTCTATAATCAGCATCTATAGTTCCAGGCGTATTTAGTACGCTGATACTTTTTTTCGCAGCTAAACCAGATCTTGGTCTAATTTGTATTTCATAACCCTTAGGTATTGAAACAGCTAACCCTGTTGGAATGATTGCTTTATTTCCCGGTGTTAATACAATATCAGCATCTATATATGCAGAAATATCCATTCCGGAGGAGCCTAAAGTTTCATATTTTGGCACTAAAACATCTTTGAATAATTTTTTAATTAATATTTTTATCATTAACTAAAAATTTTCTTAATATAACTTCGGCGATAGCATTTGCAATAAAACTCTTTTTATTTTTTGATATCTTAGAAACTATCCCTTTTTTATCTATTATTGTTACAGCATTATAATCTACATTAAAGCCACTATCTTTTTTAGAAATATCATTAGCTATAATTAAATCACAATATTTTTGTTTTAATTTGTGAATTGAATTTTTAATTATATTATTAGTTTCCGCTGAAAAACCTGCAACTATTTTTGGTCTATCTTTATTCGTTTTACTCAAGAAGTCTAAAATATCTGGATTTTTTTCTAATTCTATAAAATTTAATTTTTTAATTTTCTTTTTAATCTTTTCTTTATTGTAGAACTTAGGTTTAAAATCAGAAACAGCTGCAGCACAAACAGCTATATCTACAGGTAAGGAGTTGAGAACTTCTTTTAACATTTCTTTTGCAGTCGTTATTTTCTTTATTTTTAAATCTTTTGAACAATAAAGTTTAGATGGACCAGCTATTAGAGTTGTTTTTATACCAAGTTTTGTTAAAGCTAAAGCAACTTCATAACCTTGTTTTCCACTAGACTCATTTGAAATATATCGAACAGGATCAATATATTCTCTAGTCGGACCAGTTGTAACTAAAGCAGTAATTTTTTTATCTTTTACAAAATTTTTATTCTTAAAATAATCTATTAAATAAGCAAATATCTGTCTTGGACTTGACATTTTTCCTTCACCATATTCTCCACAAGCCATTTCTCCTTTTACAGGCCCAATAAATTTATATCCATAATCTAGTAAAGTTTCACAATTCTTTTGTGTAGCCTTGTGTAACCACATACGTACGTTCATAGCAGGCACTAAAAGAATATCTTTATTAGACGCAAGCATAACAGTTGTAGCTAAGTCTTCTGCTTTCCCTAAGCTTAATTTAGTCATAAGATTAGCAGTAGTTGGTATAACTATAATTAAGTCAGCCCATCTAGATAAGGATATATGATCTATATCAACCTCATTATTAACGGAAAATATATCTTCATAGGTCTTGCTGTTTGTTAAAGTTGAAACAGATAGTGGGGTAACAAACTCTTTACCACTTTTTGTTAAAATAGTTTTTACTTCTACGTTATTTTTTTTTAACAATCTTATTAAATCAAGTGATTTATATGCTGATATTCCACCACCAATAATTATTAAAATCTTTTTATTTTTTATAGACATGTTACCAATTAAAATACTAATAAAATCACAATTACAATACCTAAAACACTCATAATAATGTTATTTCTATAACCTTTAAGTTTCATTTCTTCAATTTCTAATCCTTTTTTATTATTAACACCCAGATTTAGTTTTCCTTCTGCAATTAATTGAAGAGCATAATTTGCTCTATCCATAAATTTAGGAAAATCAGGTATTCTTTCAATAATCTCTGTTGAAGTATTTATTACTTTATTCACAGATGCTTTTGGGCCTTTTAAATTTTTAATCCATTCCTCTAAAATTGGCCTCGATACTTCCCAGATATTTGTCTCAGGATATAATTTCCTTGCTACACCTTCAACAACTACCATAGTTTTTTGCAGCAACAGTAAAGGAGTTTGAGTTTGCATATTAAATTTTTCTGTTATTTCAAATAGCTGAGCTAATAGATTACCTCCAGAGATATCTTTAATTGATTGGCCAAAAATAGGTTCTCCAACTGATCTAAGAGCTTGAGCAAACTCTTCTTTAGAGGCGTTTTGTGGTACTAAACCTGCTTGAAAATGTACCTCAGCAACTTTAGTATAATCTCTTTGAATAAAACCGTAGAGTATTTCAGCAAGAAATTTTCGATTATTTTTATCCAGTCTTCCCATGATACCAAAATCAACAGGTATAATATTACCTTGCTTATCTACAAACAAATTACCTTGGTGCATATCGCCATGAAAGAAGCCATCTCTGACTGCTTGTTTTAAAAAATGTTGAATGAGATTTTCTGCTAAATTTTTTAAATTAACATTTAGTTTTTTTAGATTTTCTATTTCTCTAATTGAGACACCATTAACTTTATCCAAAGTTAAGATTTTTTTAGATGTATAATTCCAATATATTTTTGGAACATTAAAGCCATAGTCATTAAGAGTATTTTCGTGCAATTCATTGGCAGCAGCAGCTTCAAACCGTAAATCCATCTCAATATTTGTAATTTCTCGAAGAAGGTGAACTACTTCAACCAACTTTAATCTCTTAGCTTTTGTAAAAATATTTTCAACAAGAAAAGCAAATAACATTAGGGCGTCAAGCTCTTCATTAAATATTTTTTCTATATTTGGCCTTAAAATTTTAATGGCTACATCTTTTTCTTCTTTTTCATATACAATCTTTCCTATATGTACTTGTGCGATAGACGCTGCTGCAATTGGAGCACTTAGTTGTGTAATATTATTGTATTGTGTTTCACCAATTTCCTCTCTTATAACTTTTTTTGCTTGTTCTGTATCAAAAGCAGGTAATTTGTCTTGTAGTTTGATTAAATCGTCAGCTATTTCTTCACCTATAATATCAGGTCTAGTAGCTAAAAATTGACCTAATTTAATAAACGTTGTGCCCATTTGTTCAAGCGCATCACATAATTTTTCACCAGGTTTTTTTGATACATTTATAAGCTTCTTTTTAGAACCAAAAGTAATTAAATCAAAAAATATTTTTATTGGTAATGGAATTTTGTAAATTTCATTCACAGTATCTACAGCACCAGATAAAGCTAATTTTCTAGCAATTACAAATAAATTAAATACTCTTTTTATCATTTAAATTTTCCACCCAGAATGTATAGCAGAGATACCATTAGATAAATTCCTAAATCTTACATTTTGAAATTTATTTTGTTCCATTATTTTTAAAAGTTCATTTTGGCTATAAAATTTTTCAATACTATTGATTAAATAATCGTAGGGCATTTCACTACCAACAACAAATTTTCCTATCTTGGGAATTAATTTTGAATAATTTTTATAAATATACTTGATTATTTCATTTTCTACTTTTGAAAACTCTAAACACATAAATCTACCCCCGGGTTTTAAAACTCTGTAAGCTTCTTTTAAACATAAGTTAATGTTATTTACATTCCTAATACCGTAACTAATAGTATAGAAATCAAAAGAATTATCTTTACAAGGCAGTTTTTCTGCAGACGCTATTTTCCATTTGATATTTTGATAGCTTTTCAATCTTTCTTTTCCCGTTTCAAACATTTCTTTATTAGGTTCCACACAAATTATTTCATTATTATTATTATTTTTTTCAGAGAATAACTTTGCCAAATCTCCTGTACCTGATGCCACATCAATCAATTTAGTGTCTAACTGTGGATTCATCCAATCTATTAATTTTTTTTTCCATAATCTATGAATACCCAGAGACATAATGTCGTTCATCACGTCGTATTTTTTATGAACTTTTGTAAATACTGAGTTGACTAGTTTGTTTTTATCTTGAATATAGTTATTCATAATTAAATTATATGCCAGAATTACCAGAAGTTGAAGTTGTTAAAAAGTCACTTAAAAAAGAAATAAGCAACTTAATAATTAAAAATATTATCATAAACAATAATAAGCTTAGATATAAGATTAAAAATTCTTTTTCAAAAGAAATAATTGGACATAAGATATTAAAAATTTCGAGAAGAGCAAAATATATATTATTAAATTTAAATAATAATTTAACTATCTTGTCCCATCTAGGAATGACGGGAAAATTCTTTATAATTAAAAATGATAGTGAAAGGAAAAAAACAAGTTTTTATTATAATACAAGTATTAAAGATCATAAACATGATCATATAATATTTTATTTAAGTAATAAAACTAAACTAGTTTATAATGATGTAAGAAGATTTGGCTTTATCAAATTAATTTCTACTTCAAATATAAGTTCAAATTTACACATTAAATATTTAGGTCCCGAACCATTATCTAAAAATTTTAATTTAATTTATTTTAAAAAATATATCTTAAATAGAAAAAAAATAATCAAAGAATTAATGATGGATCAAAAATTTATTGCTGGTCTAGGTAATATTTATGTTAATGAAATTCTTTTTTTATGTAAAATCAATCCATTCAAGAAAGTTAATAAAATTAATGATAAGGAGATTATCAATATAATTAAAAATACTAAGAAGCTTTTAAAAAGGTCAATAAAATTTGGAGGATCATCCATTAAAAATTTTAATAATAGCGATGGAAAATCCGGTAAATTTCAACAAAATTTCAATGTATACGGGAGAAAAGGAAAAATTTGTAATAAAAATAATTGCAAAAGCTTGATTAATAAATTGATTTTGTCAAACAGAGCTATTTATTATTGTAAAACTTGTCAAAAATAAAAAGTTGACCCCAATAATACTGAGATATATACACATTTAAACTAATGCCAAATACAAAATCAGCTATAAGAAGAGTAAGAAGAGTAAAAAAGCAAACTACTGTAAATCGTATAAGAAAAAGTAAATATAAAACTACGATTAAAAAAATGGAAGAGCTTTTAAAATCTAATCAAACAGATAAAGCAAAAGATTTCTTTGCTAAATTTCAATCTGTTCTAATGCAGGTTGCTAAGACTGGTACAATTAATAAGAGAACAGCAGCCAGAAAAATATCTAAAATTTCAAAAAAAATTTTTAAAAAGTAAATACAACAATCTTAAGTTGTTAATTTCGTTTAAGAAAAAAAATTTGCTTCATTTAGTAATATAAAAACTAAATATAGTATTTATATAAGTGTTACAGGTTGTAAAAAAAAAATATTAATTCTACCAAAACGATAATCACACAACCTAGAACAATTTTTTTTTTATAAATTTAAAATATATCTTGCTTAACAACTAAACTTAATATTAAAAAGAACTTCAAACAAAATTAATTACATGGAAAATAAATCTACAAAAATAAAAAATTCATTTATTTCAGAAGAAGAAAAAACAATCAATTGGATAGAAATACAAAGTTCATTTGAAAAAACTTTTGGGACCGAAGTCTATAATAGTTGGCTAAAAAATATTACATTGATTAAAGAATATAATGACTATCTAATTCTAGGTGTACCTACAAGATTTTTTCGAGATTGGATTGTGTCAAGATATTTAGATAAGATTCTTGGTCAAGTAAAGTCATTTAAGTTAAGTTTAAATAGAATAGAGTTTAAAATTACGGAGGAAAAAATACTTGAAAATAAAGACGTAAATTTAAATGAGATAAACAAAGTAACAGAAATAAAAGATTCTATATTAAATTATAATAGACTTAATCCCAACTTAAACTTCAGTAGCTTTATTCAAGGTACTAGCAACGAAGTGGCACTATCTTACTCCAAAAAAGTTTGTGAACAAATTTCAAGATATAATCCGCTTTATATTTACGGTGGAATTGGACTAGGAAAAACTCATTTGCTAAATGCAATTGGAATGGAACTCCAGTCAAAAAGCAATGTAATGTTTATATCTGCAGAGAGGTTTATGTATCACTTTATAAAATCGATTAAAAAAAATGATATGGTAAATTTCAAGGATATTTTTAGAAAATCGTCAGTATTTATAAT
>Ga0315315_10000873_pt1 | contig 26913 bp, 28 predicted proteins | sample M140m3416metaG_FD_203699 | JGI IMG/M metagenome (GOLD analysis project Ga0315315, IMG submission 203699) | Ammonia-oxidizing marine archaeal communities from Monterey Bay, California, United States - M1 40m 3416 | ecosystem: Environmental > Aquatic > Marine > Intertidal zone | place: USA... | reverse complement strand
CGTGCTCCTTTCGGTGTGATTGGTGCCATCACCCCCGTCACTCACAGCCTGCCCACCATCACGGGCAATGCAGTAAGCATGTTGGCGGGTGGCAACACAGTCGTTGTCAATCCACATCCTTCAGGAAAGCAGGTTGCTGCAGAGGGCGTCAAACGATTCAACGAGGCGATCGCACGGGAAATCGGAATCGACAATCTTATCTGTGTTATCGCCGAACCAACTCTCGAATCCGCAGAGGCACTCTTCAAACACCGTCAGGTTGCCCTGATTTGTGTGACTGGTGGCCCCGCTGTTGGCCGCGCGGCTCTCAACAGCGGCAAGCGTGCAATCGTAGCAGGTCCGGGGAATCCCCCCGTCGTCGTTGATGAAACAGCAGACCTCGACAACGCTGCCCGCTGCATCATCCAGGGTGCTGCCTATGACAACAACCTGTTGTGCATCGCTGAAAAAGAAGTCTTCGTTGTTGAAAGTGTGTTTGACGAAATGATGGCATCGATGCGTCGTGCTGGTGCTGGCCAACTGTCAGCGGCTCAAATCCAAACATTGACCAGCAAGGCAATTGTTCAGGTTGGTGAAGATCAGCATGACGCAGCGGGCAAGGATTTCATCGGAAAAGATGCCACAGTTCTTGCAGAAGCCGCGGGAGCCAGCGTCCCGCCAAGCACCGAATTGTTATTTGGCGAAACGGACGAACACCATCCCTTTGTCAGCGTTGAACAAATGATGCCATTCGTTCCCTTTGTTCGAGCCCGTGACGTGGATCATGCCATTTCGCTTGCCAAGCAGTATGAACACGGCTTCCGCCATACAGCAATCATTCACTCCCGCAATGTTCGCAACATGACAAAGATGGGGCGAGAACTTGACACCACCCTGTATGTCAAAAATGGCCCTTGCATGGCTGCCCTTGGTCTCGGTGGAGAAGGCTACCTGTCATTTTCAATCGCGGGACCGACCGGAGAAGGCGTGACCACGCCCAATACATTTACCAGGGAACGTCGATGCAGCATGATTGACGAATTACGTGTTGTTTGAAATTAGGGGCCAACGATGCAAACAGCAATAATCCTCGGTTCGACTCGCGCAACCGTCAAGCATGAGAGTCTTGTGGGACAACGAATGGTGATCGTCCAACCGCTCATGCTGGACGAGACACCTGATGGACCACCGTTGATTGCCATTGATGCTTTCGGAGCACGCCGTGGTGACCACGTCATGCTAACCAGCGACGGCCTCTACGCACGTGACATGACTGACAATGACAACACACCTGTGCGATGGAGCGTCATGGGGATTTTGGACGGATGAAGATGGAGCAGAACAGACATACCCAACAGCCAAATGCAAACGATTCGGTCAACATTGCTGAGATCGTGCAGCAGGTGCTTGCCCGACTGAATTCTACTGCTGAAACAAGATACTCAACACAAACAGCGACTTCGACAACTCAAAACCAAACGACCTCTGCTGCCCTGACCGAAAAGATCATCACCAGCCGAACGATCCAAGAGCTGAGCAAAAAGACCTCTCAAATCTTTGTATCACCAACTGCGATCATCACTCCATCAGCACGCGACGACGCACGCAGCCGAAACATTGAAATACAATGCACTGTCCAACTGCCTGAGGGACAGCAACCAGACCAACAGAAAATTGAAATCATCGATCATGCACAACCAGAGCGAGCCCAGGCTGTCAAACAACAACTGGCGTTTCGGGGCATCACCCATGGAACGGGCAAGATCGTACTCACTGAAACGCCTGCCAAAGAAGTGCATTTTCAGTGTGCAAGAAATAATGAAGTGGCGGTCATGATCGGATCATTCAACGACATACAGCGTTTCTCAGACGAAATCACACCCACCGTCTGGGTACTCGACATGCAACGCCTCACTTTCAGTGCCGTGGTCAATGCTGTGGCACAAATCAGCAAAACACGGAGAGTGAACCGATGAAAATTGCACGCACAATCGGAACAGTCACACTTGCCAAAGCCCATCCTTTGATGGAGGCAGCAAACCTGCGATGCGTCGAATTAGTCGACACAGTAGAACGGATTCATGAGGAGCCACTAGGGGGCGAAACAATCGTCGCGTGGGATTTGTGCAGTACAGGCATTGGTGACTTGGTGGCATTAGCTGAAGGCCCCGAATCTGCACAACCTTTTCGCCCGGACATTAAACCGCTGGACGCATCCATTGTCGCCCTGCTGGATCACATCGAATTAAATTGAAATCGTAGGCCGGGAAATCCGGCATTCCAAAGTGCTGGCCAAATTGGCCCAGCCTACAAACAACAGGATCAACGAAATGCAAAATCTTCACAAAATCAAACAGGACATGTGCGACATTGGCAGTCGCATTTACAATCGTCAATTTGCTGCAGCAAACGATGGCAACATCACCGTTCGCGTCAGTGACAATGAAGTACTCTGCACGCCAACGCTCCAGTGCAAAGGGTATCTGAAACCGGATGACATCGCACTGATCGACATGACGGGAAAGCAGATTTCGGGTCGCAAAAAGCGATCAAGCGAGGCTTTGCTCCACTTGGAAATCTACCGACAACGAGAAGACATTAAGAGCGTCGTCCACTGCCACCCACCGCACGCGACAGCATTCGCAATTGCACGCGAACCCATTCCGCAGTGCATTCTTCCTGAAGTTGAGGTTTTCCTGGGCGATGTTCCGATCACCAAATACGAAACCCCTGGCGGTCAGAATTTTGCCGACACGATCATCCCGTTTGTGAACCGCACGAACATCATGATTCTCGCAAATCATGGTACTGTCAGTTATGGCGAAACAGTGGAACAGGCTTACTGGTGGACAGAGATTCTTGACTCTTATTGCCGGATGCTGATGCTGGCCAAACAACTTGGGAATGTTTCCTTTCTGGGTGGTCAGAAGTCACAGGAATTACTCGATCTGAAAGATCAGTGGGGCTACAAGGATCCACGGAACACATCTGACTACGAAGACTGCGACATCTGCGCCAACGACATTTTCCGAGATTCATGGGCTGAGTCAGGTGTCGAAAGACGCGCCTTTCCCGCTCCCCCTGCAGTGAAAACACCTGCCGCTCCTGCTGCTGGCGCTCCTGCTGCTGGCAATGAGGCAGCGTTAGTCAAAGCGATCACTGACGAGGTGATCCGCCAGATGCAGAAAAGCTGAATGCTCCCAACCAAGTCAATCAGTTTGTTTTCAAACCATTCAAGAACCATACAACCAAACAGTTAATCATCCATGAAAGTTTCGATCATTGGTGGCGGTGGCCTTGTTGGCTCCTGTGCTGCCTTCGCCCTGCAGTGCGGAGGAATCGCTCGCGAAATCGCGTTATTAGATGTCAACCAGGAACTGGCCGTCGGTCAGGCATTGGACCTGCAGCATGGCAGCCCCAGCGTTGCCGACCAGACCATCAGCGGCGGTGGATACGAGCACATCCCCAGCAGTGATGTGATCTGCATCACTGCTGGATTGCGACGCAAACCAGATGAGTCACGTCTGGATCTGATTAATCGCAACACAGATCTCTTCGTTCAGATTCTTAATGACGTCAAAGCAGCTGGCCCCAAGCCATCAGCGATCGTTGTCGTCGTTAGCAATCCCGTTGATATTCTGACTTATGTAGCAGCCCAGAAACTGGGTTTGCCTATCGACCAAGTGATTGGCTTGGGAACACAACTGGACACCATTCGATTTTGCTCACTGATCGCCGAACAAATGGGCGCTCCACCAACCCAAACCAAGGCATTGATCCTTGGAGAACATGGGGAATCAATGGTACCAATTTGGAGCAGCGCAACGATTGCTGGCCTACCTCTGGACAAACAACCAGGATGGAATCCTGGACTCGCCAATCAACTCTTCACGCGAACTCGGGGTAGTGGCGCGGAAGTCATCAAACGCAAAGGTGGCGCTGGCTTTGCCGTTGGCATCGCAATTCAAGATGTGATTGAATCCATAGCACTCGATCGTCGTCGAGTGCTACCAGTCAGTAGCGTGCAATCCGGATGCTACGGCGTCCGCGATGTTGCTTTGTCTGTGCCAACAGTCATTGGCCGCCAAGGCGTGCTGGACCGTCAAGAGATTGAGCTATGGCCTAAAGAGATGCAAGGCATGCGAGCTAGTGGTGCGGCACTTCGAAAAACGCTTGACGTCGTCCTGAAGCGGGTCGGTTAAACGACTCGCAGCAGGAATCTCAACCCAAAACGACTGGAAGGCCGTGAATTGAATTCACGGCCTTTTTTATTGGAGCTTGCGCGTTTTTGATCGCACTTCAGCCCATATTGATGAGGTGTCCCAATGGAACAGAAACTTGCCCACCAGAGCGGGACAGGGCAGTAGCGACCAACGATCGCTGTTCGCAATCTGCGCGGCACGAATGCTGGACACGATACCTCGCGTTCGCGTGCTGAGTCGTACTGCTGACAACCAGTTACTTGACCAACAGTAAGATCTCGGCCATCTGATCTCCACCGGTACTTGGAACAGTGACACCGTTCCTCATTCCCATGAATTCAAGATTAAGCAGCGTCTCGGTCAACTGGGCGATTGTGTCATCATCGCTCAGAAGTTGCAGCGATGAACTGTCATGACGTACTGCAGTTGGATCTTGACGCACTGCGTTGATTGCCCGCATCACGGGTGCGTTCATCGCGAGGCTCATCCCCACCGATTTCACGCCTGCTCGGTCGGCGATCAGCCCCAAATACAAGCGGTCCAAGTCCTTTGCTGGAGCCTGCAGGTAAACAACTGCGGCCCCCTGTGACTTCTGGAGGGACGGGTTTTCAATCACCCCTACCACTTCCTCAGATATTTTCTTCTGACTGCTCGCTTTCAAGCCTGCCCGCATCATCGCGGTACTGAAAACGTCTTGTTCCCTGCCTTCCTCGGTAAGCTCAACATTGACGACCAGGATTGCCCCTAGAGTCATGGCAGGCTGGGCAGATTCTGCTCCACCCACCTCTGGCGAGAACTCATTGGGTTGGGTGCCCGTATTCGGCATCGCAGCGACTGAACTTTCATCGATCGTTGGACTCTGAACTCCTTCCTCTATCGGGCTCTCGACGTCTGGTGATTCAGCAGTGCGTCCAACGCCGGGGTTACCGGATTGAATTGATGCAATCGCACTGGCAGGATCGGGCTGAAGTTTGATGTCCTCTGGAATCCCCGGCACAGGCGTATCTGGCTGCACTTGAGCCATCTGGGGATTTGAATCTCCCGTCTCGCGTTCTTCCTCTGCACGCAATAGAAAAACTGCGAGCGCGATGGATGCGGCCAACCCAACCATGACCGCTGCAATTCGCCACGTCGATGAGTCCGATGCGGCGGGAGCGTTGACCACAGGCTGATTGTCGATTCGCAATAGCGGATGCTCACCAGAAATCTCTTCGCAGCGTGCTCGCTGGACGGCTTCATCGATCACACGCTCAGCAAATCCAGTATCCAAACGAATATCGCTGTCAGCTATCGCGACAGCTTTCAAAGCCGATCTCAGTTCTTGAAGCTTTGCCAACTCCTCGGCGATCGAAGGCTCCGTTTTCAGAAGCTTCTCAACACGAGCAAGTTCGTCGGCAGAAAGGACTTCGTCCAAGTAGCCTGTAAGCAGTTGATCGATAAGTGCTGGTGGAAGTGACATTTTGTTAAACCGTGTCGCCGCGATTCTCGGGCAAGCTCCGTGGGGAACCCCAACTGCGCAAAACGTACAGCCGAGGCATAATAACTACAATCAGCCACGTCCGTTACAGCTGACAGAAATTGGGATGCTACGGGGTCGCGCAAAGTTCCCGAAAGTGGAAAAAAACTACGTTTTGTTGGGCAAAACGGGTGATTCCATGCCAGTTTCTGCCCTAAAAAATCACTTTTTTTCCCCTTGTTATCATTTTTCAGCATGGATCAACGTGAAATTCTTCGCCAAAACCGCCAAGTCTACGATGCCATGGCAGCAGCGGACTCCCCCCTCTGCAGGCCCGCCAAGGATGAGGAACTCAGAGACCCGTTGGCCACAGTAGATGCCGCCGGCTGGCTGGGTGAGTCGATTCAGGGCCGAAATCTGCTCTGCCTGGCGGCCGGAGGAGGACGACAAAGCTCCCTCTATGCAGCCGCGGGAGCCAACGTCACCGTCGTCGATATCAGCGGTGCGATGCTTGAACTTGATCGCCGTGTAGCTGCGGAAAGAGGCTATTCGATTCGCCTCTTCGAAACTTCCATGGACCAACTCCCCATGCTTCGAGACGGTGAGTTCGACATCGTCATACATCCTGTCAGCACCTGCTACCTCCCAAACATCCAACCCGTCTTCCTGGAGGTCGCGCGAGTCCTGCGATCAGAAGGCATCTATATCAGCCAACACAAGCAACCCACAAGCCTGCAAGCGACCGTGGACCCCGTCGACGGAAACTACCACATCCAACACCGCTATTACCGCGACGCTCAAATCCCAGCAGTCGCCTCCGCCAGCACTAACAGTCGTCGATTACGCGAATCTGGTGCGGTCGAGTTCCTGCATCGCTGGGAAGAAATCATTGGTGGCATGTGCCGAGCTGGATTTGTCATCGAAGATCTGAGTGAACCGATGCACGCCCGAAAAGATGCCCAAGCAGGCACGTTCGCCGATCGAGCCAGCTACATCGCTCCCTACGTGAGGGTGAAAGCAAAAAGAAAGGGTCAGCACACTACCGATGCCTCACTTTGGCTACCCAAAGTCTAGAGCGATTTCAGCGATTGCGTGTCCGACCAACCAGCCAAATCGCCACAATTCCTGTGCCAGCGAAAACGAAGATCAATAAGCCCCTCAGCTTCCAATCATTCGCTGACGAATCGTCCATCCCCGCACTGTCAGCCACCGCACTGTCAGCCACCGCACTGTCAGCCACTGCCTGCGGCTCATCGGACACAGCCTGATCCTCCGTTGCTTGGATGGCAGCACCAGACTGCGGTGATTCAGCAGGAGAGGCCACTGGCGTCCCCCGAGGAATCTCAACCAACTGAGGAGATAAGTTCGCCTGTGAGTCAACGATTACCACCGTATCCCCCCCCAAGGCTTCGCTCCAGTTCGCTGACATCAACAAATCCACTCCGGGGTTCTGTGTCTTTACCGTGCAGCTACATTCACCCACCATGTATTGGCATGCGTTCATGACCGTCTGGGATGACAATTCCTTTGCGTCAATCGCATCAAGCATTCGCCCCCTTCCAAAAATTGGAATCAACCATGGTCCAGAGGAAGAGCCAGCCAAGCCACTACCCATAGCTCGCAAAGCCTCCTCATCCTGATCGTCAAACGCCAGTCGAGCAATTTCAAAATCAACTTTCAGCGGTACATCGCAACGCAAGACATCGTCAAGTGAAGCCTCAGGATGCTGTTGCAGATACTCATTTGCCCCAAATCGGGGAATCACCCCCTCGGGAATACTTATTTCCGCCATCGCCTGCTGCACACCAAGACGCACGGTTGCATGAACCTGCTGATTCAGTTTTACATCCTCACACTCAACCAGAACAAAAACAGCGGAAGCTCCGCCAACTAATTTGTCAGCGACCTTGGAACGCAAAGGAGAATTGAGCCAAGCATCAAGCGTCGAGCTTGTGAAGGCACCTTCCCAACAGAGCTTCCGTTGCCCCTTTCGCTCTGGATAAAAAACCTGCACATGAGGTGTTTCAACCGTTGGGTCAAAGTCTTCGAGTTGCCACTGCTGTTGAGGAGAGAGTCTCGCAACATCAAGGACCTGTACTTCCACATTGGCAGCGTCAGTTGCGCTGACTTCGGTGACACGCTTGATCGCTTGGGCAACCTCCTCATCCGGCTCGCCATTGAGCATGATAACCATGGTGTATCGATCTACATCCCAACGCTCCAAAGCGTACCGGAAAACAGGCACTTTACAGGCAAACGCGGAGGCAGGAACGATCACCAAGACCAGTAGCAGTAGCAGTAGCCCACACTTTTGAACCGTGAATGAGTTTCTCGATCGTTCCATCAATGATCTCCCCGGCAAACGCTGAGTGAGCCGCTACTCACTGGACTGTCACTCACTGGACTGTTGCAAAAGCATGAATGTGACCAAGATCAGTACTGACAATCAGCATCCCTGCGACGATTGCCAAGCCATGTGCGGTTCCCGTCAAACTCTCTTGCCAAAGCAGTTCCCCATCAACCGCGGAGTAAGCCCGCACACTGCCATTGAGCCCAACAATTACGGCATCACCTGCCTTCACCATGTCGAATGGCACGTCTGATTCGACTTCCCACTGCCACGCATCCTTCAATTGTTTTTGAGCTTCTTGAAGTAGTGGCTTTGCCTGTTCCGCAGTGACCGTTTTCTTTTTCAGGTCATTTTGAATTTTTCGCATTTTGTCCTGAGCTTGCACATTTTGACTGCGGTCGAGGCACTTTAATTTCCCATCAGTTGCCAACCAGGCAAGATCAGCTGCAACCAGGATCCGATTCGTGCCGGTGAACGATGCTACCGAGGCATTGGAATCAAGATTGGCAACTCGAATCTGGTCATCCCTTTCCTTTTGGTGTGGCGGACCAGCGAAAAGCATGTCATCCTCGGAAAGGATGCAGAAGACACCACCTGCCTCTCCGATTTTCCCGCGTGGTGTTCCATCTTTTCTGTCAAAGGCGAGGGGTGCGGCGCGTCCTTGGGGTACGAACAATTTTTTCGATGATGCGAGAAGCGCGCCCTGCAGCGTCACGTTCGCGAGTTCCCGACGAAACCCCTGCTCACTTTCCACCCCACCTGAAAGTGCATCAACAGAGCACAAGTAGGACTTTTCCCATGGCACGAGAGAGCCAGCAAAGACAGCTTGCTTCCCGTCCACCAATACACCCGTACGAACTGGCCACAACGACATCAGCTTACGATTGCTGGTGATGTGACGATTACCCTTCGAGGCTCTCGTACGCCAAATCAGTTCACCCGACGATTTATCACAACAATAGGCGTAACCATCATCTGAGCCGAAGTACAGATTCCCACTTGCAATGGTGGGAGGCAAGCGAACCGCTGCACCGGTAAAGTGCACCCATTTTTCTTTACCGGTTTTCAAATCAAGTGAGTGAACCGCATCGTCAGCTGATGACCCAAAAAAAACCGATTCCCCATCCGAAGTCACATAAAAACACGGATCGAAATTTCTCATCGACTGCAAGCCGCTATTACCTGAATAGGCATCCCACTTGGCTGGACCAGTCCAAGCCATTTGCGGCGGCAACGGCGAACGATGAACCCACCTGCTGGTCAAGGGAAAATCCAGACTTGATGAGGTAACTCCACTACGACGATTATCGTATCGGTATGTTTTCCACTCCGTGTCATCCCCAACAGCGACAACCGCATCACCCGATGCGACACCAGACTGAGCGACCACAACCTGTGCGTACAGCACCACCATCATCCCGACCAACCAGGACAGGACCAGTGCTGTTGAGAGTTGCTTCATTTTCTGACTTAGAAATTTCATTTTCCCACTCCTTGCTGACCGTTGATTCCACTGCTCTGCACAGGAACCAATGCAGGCCTCCGCGGTCCAAAACCAATGGAACATTCCATCCACCCGCCGCATGAACAGCCTCCACCAGCTTCGGGCGAAAACAACATGCCTTGGGCTGGTATCGTGCTCAACCAACAACTGGGTCTCAAACGCGTAAATTCGGTTCGTTTTCCTTGTTCAATTGACCACAGCGACAGTGGACCTGTACCACCTCGATACAGAATTGCTTCTCCTGTTCCGATTGGAGTGGCACAACCGCGGCGTTTTCCCAGTGTGCCAGTCTGGATGGTCTTTCCAGTCGTGGCATCAAGGATGTGCGGTTGCACGAACAACTTGCCACTCATCAATACAGCATGCTGCATATGGGCACCGTGATGATTCTCCGGCCAATTGACGTCGCGACTCCAAAGAGGCTCACCATTTCCCGCGGCGTAGGACGCAAAGTGGAATTGATTGCCAGAGGAAGACTGCAGAACGAATTGCTCATCATCAGCCAAGCCGAAGGCCACGACCTGATCATCCGCCTGAGATGCAACTGGCTTTTTCCATCGAGGCTTCCCCGTTTTACGATCCAGACAAACGACAGATGCGTCTTTCCAAATTTGCTGATTTTTCAATTTCCCACTTTTAGAGCTACGTAACTTTGGATCATTGACCTCAACAAAGTAGATCGAGTCCTTCACGATCGTGATGGTCGCCTGCACTCCTGCATCCATGTCATATTGCCAAAGAACGTCACCATATTTTTTGTCATAGGCGATGATCGAATCAGCACAAATCTTTGCAGTGGCTGCGTCATCTTTGCCGTCGTACCAGGCTGCCTTCTGCCAATAATCTTCGTAAATACTTTCACCCTTAACCGCGGAACCAACCACCATGTCGTCCGTGACGGCAACAAACCCCCATTCATGCTCTGCATTGAATGGCTCAGGAAGTCGCAACGTATTCAGCATTTCGCCGGTAGCGGCATCAATGATCCACAGGCAATTGTGAGTGGCGGCGTAGACCCGATCACGATCAGCACACCAATTGCCACAATCTCTCGGGATATTGACTCGCCGCAAATCAGGGATTTCCAGCGACCAGAGGATAGCTCCATTGAACGCGTCCAACGCTACCATTCGATTCATCCCTTGGTGAAACAAGCGTCCCCCAACGGCAAGCGGCGCGGGCATTCGAGGATTTCGGTCGATTCCAAAGTCTGCCCCTGGTCTACCAAGCCAACGAACTTCCAACTCTCCCGCCTCATCAGCACCTCCCAGAGACTCACCCACAAAAGACTGGTTGGCGGGTGATCCATACTGATGCCCCCATTCAGCAAGCTCAGACACTTTGTTTAAGTTTTGAAACCAGATACCTGACCCTAGTGCGGTCCACTCACTTCCCGCTTCGCTTGGGGGCTTTCCAATACACACCATCGTTCCCGACTTCGCAACAAGCCGCTTATAGTCACCGATTCTGGAAGTCGAACAAATCACCAGATTGGCAAAGTCCCCGGGAACGTCACGGGCTTGCTGTGCAGTCAGACGAACGCCATAGACACCTGCCTCATACCACAGCTTGCGGAGTCGCTGCAGCTCTGATTCGTCCCAGCATGATGCAACAACAGTCATCGCAGTACGAGCAGCTAATGCCTCTGCCCAAGGCTTCGCTTGGTCCTGGCTGACAACGGCGAATCCACCGGCGTGATTCAACTGCTTGATCAAAACATCCAGAATGTCATCCGAGACCAACCCACTGTCGATTTCGTCGTCTGTCTCATTGAAACTCGAGATCAAGGGCGGCGCGTAATTCATCCGCATGTCAAATTCAAAAAATGGGCTCAGCAGCAACTTGCCGTCCTGCATTGTGCCTATTCGATAGTAGTACGTTTGCCCCAGCTGCAGGTCCTTTAAAAGGACACGGTGACTGGTTCCATTCTCCACCGACTCAACGATTTCACCTAGCTTGCGAGTTAAACCAAAGGCAACCGAGGAAGGGCCTGCCTGCGCGGACTCCCAGCGGACCTCCGCAGACGTCGGATCAAGAAATCTCACACCCGCTCGAAACCCCGCGTCCTTGGCCAAAGCGACCTGTGGCTGCATGAGCACAACAAGACACAGGACAGAGAGGCTGGCAACAAGACGAACCTGCTGACAACACAACCTTGTCTTGCAAGACGTGAGTCGGGCAGGAGAATAATCTGCGGCAAATACCATGGAACTCATCTTGAATCCGGGTCACAGGACGGAGAAGCACGAAGTTTACCAAACTTCTCATGCTGTTCGGGCACCAATCCGATACTGCAACACTAACTTGAAGAATTAGCCGTCCATGCAGCTTTCAGCACTGCCTCGAAGCGAGAATCGGGCTGAATGAACGACATTTGATGAACGAAGTCCCCCAAGTGCCCCCACTCTCTGTCCGGCATGCTCTTATTCACCCATGCGAAATGCATAGGATTCGACATGCAAACTAAAAGCCCGAGGAAATTACTTCATCGTTTAAAGCGATCGCCCAACCAAGTGGAAACCACCTGGCAAACCTCTTCGCTACCGCGATCATGAAACAAGTCATGGCGAAACCTCGGCCACGGACGAAGGGTTACACGGTCGCCGGCTCGAATGGCAAGGTTCTCGCAGGCACTTCGATCAATCAAGTCATCGTCTTCGCCGTACATGACCAACGAAGGAACATCAATTCGACGAGCGTGGTCCAATGCCCAACGCCCCTGTGATAACAATTGCGTCGCAAGGTACAACGTGATACTTGTGTGCATCCACGAGTCCTCAGTAATCAATTCAGCTTGGTGCTTATCACTGGTTAACCTATCGACGTCGACCGGTCGTTCAATCTGAATCCATGGCATCAAATACCCGGTCAACCAAGCTGCAAAGATGTGAGGTCGAGGTGGCGGAACAGGCGGCAATAGCATTGGCCCACACAGTACAATTCCCTCAGGCTTTGTGGCGGAAGAAGGAGCCCCCTCGAAACATCGCAGCAAATAATTCAGCACCAAATTACCACCCATGCTGTAACCAAGCAGCACCAGCGGAACGTCGGGAAATCGCTCCTTGATAGTACGGCAAGCCGCTTCAATATCAGCCAGCAATCCGGGAAACGAGTCGACTCTTCCACGCCCCCCCGGTGAACGCCCATGCCCCGGCAAATCAAAAGCATAAGTGCACCAACCCTTGGCCCCTATGACTTCAGCCAGCGACTGATAGCGCCCCCCGTGGTCGCCCAAACCGTGGACCACAACGACAACACCAACAGGACTTGCAGCTTGGCACCAGAGTCGTCCATGCAGCTGCCCACAGCGCCCAGTCAACAGCGATTCGTGCTTCACAACGGAAGCCCCGGATGAGTTTGGTTCTTTGGATTTCAAGCGTTGTCGTTTGCCTCCATGCGACGCAGCGATTGCCCCGAACCGGTTCGAACTGACTCGAACTGATGGTCGAACCAACTGCAAACCACGTTATTCGAGTACACCGAAACACTCGCAAGCACAAGCAACACCCTGGTAACCACGATCATGCGATCAACATCTTCATAACACCCCTTCTACGACGGGCGGGCGTCATCACCGACTGCCCCCGCACGAACTGAACCATGATTCTAACGCGGAAACCATAAACAACCAAAGTGACAATTCGGCAACTTTGACAATCCGCAAAGCTGTCAATCGCCAGCCAGCGCTTTAACCAGTGCGGAATCGATGATAGGCAGGCCCAAATCTCCCGAGCCCCGCAAAAAAACATTACTCCCCGAACTCAAAAACCGTCATCTCGCGGTTTTCCCACAATATGACAGCTTCGGCACAAAAGCTGCTACCTATTCAATGCTGATGTAGAATTGACTGCCAAGGTGGCTTCTTTTTGACTCAATCTCCACCCATTGGAGGCATAGAGCGAGCATGTTCACTCGATTACTAGCTGCTTTTATTCTCGTGCCACTCATCGAATTGATGCTACTTATACAGCTAGCCAAATACACCAGTCTCGGGACCACAATCATGCTTGTCATTGTGACTGGCGTCCTCGGCTCGTGGCTGGCTCGCAGGGAAGGCGTCATAGCATGGTTTCGTTTTCAATCTGCCTTGGCAGAGGGAAGGGCACCGAGCCATGAGATCCAAGATGGTCTGATGATCGTGTTCGCGGCTGCATTGCTGTTGACCCCTGGCCTACTGACCGACGCACTCGGATTCACGCTGCTTTTGCCGCAGGGGCGAGAACTGATTCGCCAAACAATTCTGAAGCGATACATGCAACGCTTCAAAGTACACTTTCGCACATCAGATGACTTCGCGCCGGAACCGCTGAACCGCACAACGAAAGACAGCTCTTTCACAATTGACGCAGAATCATATGAAAGAAAAGCTGAATAGCTTCTCCGCGACAAACTGGTGGTGCTCCCAAAACGCGTGCATCACTCAGCTGACTTAGCCGCCGGTAACTTTCCGGCTGCCCACAAGGTGCCTCTGGTCAAAGCTTTCAGAAAGACATCGTCTTCGAAGGTTGCATTGGAATGTCCGTAGGTCGTGCCGAACACTCGAGCCTTTCCAAACTTGTTGACCCAGAAGACGGGATGATCTTTTTCCGTCTTCTCACTCTTTGAAGTAGCAAGCACGGTTGTCTCAGGCCACACCTTCTCAATCACATAGAGTTCGTCCTTCGCTGTGATGTGCCCATCTGGGAACCCCTTCATGATTGGATGATTCTTCTTCGTGACATCCACCTTATAGTTACTTTGATGTTCATGACGACGGCTAGTGACGCCGAGGAATTTGCGCCAATCATCAATTTCAGCTGCACGATAGGTATGCATGGCACAGTGAATCACGACAGCGTTGGTGCCTGCGTGGTGCGGGACCGTTACCGCTCTGATGTAATCAGCATCACTGGTGTTGGCAAAACATTCATTGTGAATGACGACATCAAAGCCGTCAGACCACTTGGGATTTTTGTAGAATTCAATTTGTGCTTTGGTGCCGGTACCACCTTCGTTCACCACCGTCCAGACAGCGTCCACTCCATGCTTTTCCATCGCCAATTGCATGGCCTTGGTTTGAAAATCGTAGTCGTGACAACAACCACTGGTGATCAGCAGGATTTTGACAGATGCATCTCCAGCATTGCTGGATCCATCTTCACCAAGGACCTTTGTCACTAGCAAAACAACGGCCAGACAAAGAAGGAACGGAACCGCTGAAAATCGAAGAAACATGAATTACTCCGCGAAGGTCAATTACAAAAAAATAGCGTTCGAGTCATGATAACTCGAACGCTGGCTGTAAGCAGCATCACCATCGCGTAATTAGCGAGGCTTGTCAGATGGGCTGAAATTAAAGCCGATCATCCAATTCCACTGGTTCCATGACCTTGGTGTTGCGTTCGACTGCAACGACAGTCGTTCGTTGCCGAAGCCCATCGCGGCTTTCAGCCGTTACCGGCAGCACCTGCCGCTTGTCCGGGAGTTCCATGCGCACGGTAAACGAACCATCGGCCTGCAATTTGACAGGACGACCAGCCACAGTGACTGAGGCAGAAGAAACGGTCTTCCCAAAAATGATCAGCTCAGCATCCACATTGAAAGGAAGCTTTGCCTGACGCAACAGAGTAGGGTCCGCAACCGTTTGCCCTTGCTCGCCTCGCAGCGGCATTGGTCTGCAGAGTCTCTCCTCAAAAACCTCTTTCAGGTCACCTGCGTCTGTTTCGTATCCACCACTTAGCGAATAGATACGTTCGTAGTCTTCTGCAATGTCACGCCAATGTTCGTCGAGACGCTCACACTCTCCCGGACGTGGCGTTTCGACCACGTTGCTTCGGCAGACGGTATAGAAGTCACCGTTGTCAGACAGATAGCCGATAATCACACGGTAGCGAGATGGCGGCTCATCGACATCGATGTACCAGTTGTCGACGCCACCGTGAATGGGAATATCACGCTCAACACTTTCCGCACGATTGTTGTTGACATCACTAACACTCAACAACCGCAACATCGGAACCGCAGTATGCCATCGCTCGGACAATGCTGACTCAGCTCGTTCAACACTGGCCCGAGTAATTTCCCAACTCGCCTGCAACCAGTATGAATCACGGACCATGAGGACGATTCGGTCCTGGTGCTGCTCATCAGCACGGGTGCGATTCGCACCACGATTGACAGCGGCACCGCCGACCAGAGTACCGGTCGAAAGATCCTTATTGCGAAGCATCGTTTCTCGGCGCTTTCGGATTTGCGCCCGAATCCGCGCCGTTTTGGCCGACACTTTCGGCTCAGGCAACTTTGGCATGGGCTTAGGCTTAGCTGAGCGAGATGAAGACTTGGCAGGCTTGCGTCCCTTCGCCGAAGGCGGCGCCTTAGGTGATGCGGCAACTGCCACGGTTTTTGCCTTGGTGGCCCGTTTCTTCTTAGCTGGGCTGGCAGAAGCCTTTGCTTTCTCGGCCGACGCTTTTTGACGCAAGCGACGCTGAACCTTCCGGATTTCTGTGACCAACTCATCTTTCTTGAGTCCGTGCCAACCGGGAACGCCATAGTTTCGAGCCAAATCGGCTAGCTCGCGACGTGTCTGAGCTTTTAAATCTGCGGTCGTGATCACCTGCACCTCCAAGATCGTGACACCGCTTCTGCATACTGCATTGCGGCGTTGACTATTGCTATCGCGTTCGGCAGCTGGTCCTCCTGAGTGCTTACCGTGTCCCCGTGTGTTCAGCATCCCAGCTGTTTTGATGACACCGCATGGCTCAGCGTTTGGCAGGCTGTGACCAGGCGGGGGTCCGAAAACGAGGGCGATGGTCTGCAGTTTTTCCGCACAAGGCGGGGGATAATTACAAAATTAGAACCATCGGACCAGCATTAACGGCACAATCGTCACCGGAATCATTATGCCAAGGGATCTAAAAATAGCTAGAGACTCACCCCACCCTTTTGACACAAAGCAGGGAAAATTAACCGTTACAGCCTGACAAATCGGTAGAAAAGTGAAACTTTTCGGCCTAAGGGACACCCTTAGCGGGGTGAGCCAACCACCTAGACCCTGTGAGCACCTCGCTCCCTTAACGCCCAATAAGGTTAAATGGTCCACCAGTAACCAAGACGAAAGCATGCAGGGCTGAGACAAAATGAAAATTTGGCTCACCGGACCGCCTCGAGTTGCACCGACGAGAACGAGTTGCACTCACGAGCGATTGGCTGCAATGGGAATCACGGCCTCAAACAGATGCGGATATGTTGTCCAGAACGACAATGACGGTACCGAGACGCTAGCTTCGACCGCAAAACGACCGAGGCGGGGTGCGACCATACGTCGCTGGCACTGGATTCTCGAGAAATACCGTTCACATTATGCTGGTTGCTCAGAGTCAACGCAAACGAAAGTGATTCTTTGTCCAAGCCCGACCAAACTCCGCCGCTCGACTCCGGCGAGGGCGTCGGCAGGGACAACGACTCGAGATTGCACTCGCCTGTGAGCAACACTGAAGAGGAAAAGCTGGCACGGCAAGGTGACCCGAACCGGTCGCTCGCGGTCGTGGCAGGCATGGGCTTCGAACTTGCGGGGACGACCGTTGTCTTCGCAGGAATTGGTCACTTGGTCGACCGGTACTGTGGTGTAGACCGCAGCATTGGCTTTGCGATTGGTGGCTTGATCGGCTTCGGTATAGCGATGTTCCGATTCATTTTGAAAGCGTTGCGGCAGATCGAGGAAAGTAATGCATGACTTACATGCGTTCCCCAGTCGCAGGTATTCCCAGAGCATGAAAACAGAAACTCAAACCGTCGAGGCAGTCTCGATCCGTAGCCTTTTCGGTGAGGTTACGAGTCGAATGCTGCTGGTTTGGGCAGCTTTGGCAGTATTTTCTTCAGTTGCCGTATATTGTTTTGCGGCTGAACTCCTCTGGCCAACTACTTTTATCGCGGTAATGAGTGGACTGATTTCGATCTGTGCTCTCATCCCCGGCATGACACTTGCTACACCTCAGTTTCCAGTCGAATCGAAGCTTTCGAGACAGCATCGAATCCAGAGAAGTGGGCTGTTCTTGGTTGGTGTCCAAGCGACCATGATTATTCGTGTCATAGGCACCGTTGCACTTCTCGCGCTGTGTCGTTATCAAATGGGCCTACCAGTCGAAACAATCGTTCTTTTTGTTTGTGGTTGGTACATCGCGTTGACTGGATTTGAGGTCCTCTGGCTTGCCAAGAAAGCCTCTGCCCTCAATGCAGTAACGGCAGAGGTACCGCTCGCAGCATCAGACGCATTCGTTGATGGGACCGATTTCTGAAAATGATTGCTGGAATGAACCCGCTACTCGCATCTGCAAATGACCCCACCTCACACGTGATCCCGCATCCCGTGCATGGACCGCTGTTTGAAGTGAAGGTTCCAGACACTCACATACCTGCTCTGAATATCATTGAAGGGGTGTATGAGTTCTCCATCACCAATCACCTTTTGATGAGCTTCGTTTCTGGGGTCGTTGTGATCCTGGTCTTCAAGTTTGTCGCGGGTCGTGTTCGAGTGAAGGGCGAGGGACTCGAGGCATACAAGACTCGTGGTCGTTTCGCCCAAATTTTTGAAACCATGTGTTCGTTTATGCGAGATGAGGTGGTTCGCCCCAACCTGCATGAGCTCACCGACAAATATATTTACTACATTTGGACGATCTTCTTTTTCGTTCTGTTCGCGAATGTGTTGGGCTTGGTCCCAATCGGCTCAGCGTTGTACTTGGCTGCTCTTGCGGTAGGTATCGACGACCCCCATCTGACCCATATCGGGGGCACAGCGACCGGGAACTTGTCCCTGAACGTTGTGCTCGCGACTGGTACATTTATCGCGATCATCTACATCGGCATTAAGGAAACTGGTGCAAAGGCGTTTTTTGCTCACTTCAATCCACTGGGCTGGCAAGACAAAAAGATGTTGTTGATCGGCATCCCACTTTACTTCTTGGAGTGGTTAGGCCTGATTATCAAGTGCGTGGTCTTAGCAATGCGACTATTTGGCACAATGATGGCCGGTCACTTAGTGCTCGCTGCGTTCATGGGCCTGATCTTTGTTGCAGTAGAAGTGAGTAGCGGCTTGGCATACGGGGTTCAAGTCGCCGTCATCATTGCCGGCATCGTGCTAACGCTTCTCGAACTGTTTATCTGTTTCCTGCAGGCCTTTATATTTACATTTTTGACCGTGCTGTTCATCTCGTTGGTTGCAAGTCACCATGACGACAACCACTTGGAAGAGCATCCATTTAAAGATGAAGACCAAATGGACCTCGACAAACTCGCAGATCCGCAAAGAATAACTCCCATGCCCGATCCTGCTGGCTAAACAAGTCGCTGGAACGATTCATGGTACTCAAATCCCTTTTTTAAAACCCAAACTCAATTTTTGCTCAGCACACCCAACTCGTTCGTGGTTGTTGAGCACTTCACGAGAGATAACTTAGGAGCTATCCAAAGATGTTTGAAATGGCAATGTTGCTGGCACAGGTAGATGGAGCCGTAGGTATCGGTATCGGTATGGGCTTGGCTATTCTCGGCGCTGGCTTAGGAATTGGCCGCATCGGTGGCTCAGCGGTTGAATCGATCGCACGTCAGCCAGAGGCCGGTGGAACCATCTCGACTCAAATGCTGATTTCTGCAGCGTTGATCGAGGGTGCGACCGTTATCGCCCTGATTCTTCTCTATATCTCTTAACCATTGCGTACGGCAGGCTGTGTTTGTCAATGCTGACAGCGTTCCACTCGCAGTGGTAACCACCTGTCGAAACATTGGCCTCACCGGTTCAGGTACTCCGATGGAACAGTTTTGACTGACTGCTGACTAGGATAAAGATGATGATCACGATGAGTTGGATGTCACACCAGCACGCAAGTATAAGAGCAGCAATGCGGTGCTTCGTGCTTTGCTTAGCCGCTTCCGTCATGAGCGTTGGCATCGCCCCTGCGTTGAATGGCGCAGAAGCGTCAGAGGATGGAGCGGCCGAAATCAGCCATGATGGTGACCATACGGAAGTTGGCGACCACGAGGAAGCTCCTGTTTTACTCTCCTTCGATATTGGTTCCGCTGTTTGCAACCTTCTGATTTTCCTGGGGGTACTCGGAATCCTCTCGAAGTTTGTGTGGCCGGTCATTTTGGACGGACTGCAAGCACGAGAAGACAAGATTTTTGACGAACTGAAGAACGCGGAGAAGGCGAACGCTGATGCTCAGACCCTGCTGGCCGACTATCAGGGCAAGCTTGATGGTGCTGCAGTGGAGGTTCAGTCAATCCTGTCAGACGCACGTAACGATGCGACTGCCAGCGGACAGCGCATTGTTGACGAGGCGAAAGAAGAGGCAGAGCGTCAGCGGGAACGCGCGATTGCGGAAATCGAAACAGCCAAAAAGGTCGCACTTGCTGACCTAGCCGGACAAACTTCTGATCTAGCGATTGGAGTTGCCCAGCAGGTCATCGGTAGGGAACTTAAGGCGGAAGATCATGCTGAGTTGATCCGGCAGTCGCTGGATCAACTCCCCAGTAACAACTGATCGACTTGGATGTTGTCAAGAAACATTACTCCATCGAACGCGGGTAGTTCCCGAGCGTAACCCATGAACGAAGCTGCTGAACACGACACGGTGCTCGATACCGGAGCCGAACAACTGGGCAAAACCTATGCCCGTGCGTTGATCGGCGCGGCGAAGAGTGCTGGTATCGCAGACAAGATCATTGAGCAACTCGGTTCAGTGGTCGATGACTGCTTGGCGGTGAGTCCAAAGCTCAGAGCTGCTTTCGCCTCGCCCCAGATCGATGACAACGAAAAGATCAAAGTGATCGACCGACTGTTCGGCGAAAACTGTGATCCACTCTTGGTAAAATTCCTCAAGGTCATGGCTGGCCGGGGACGTCTGGCTCACGTTGATGCAGTACGCGTTGCTGCGGATACGATCCATGACGAAATGCTTGGTCGATTGGTTGCCACAGTTCAAACTGCGGTTCCTCTAGACGACGCTCTTCGATCCAGCATTGAAGAGCAAATTGGTTCCATCATGCAAAAGCAAGTGCGATTGTCAGAGTCAGTCGATCCAGATTTGATCGGCGGCATGGTAATCCGCGTGGGAGACCGAGTGTTCGACAGCAGCGTATCCAACCGCTTGGATGCACTCGCACGCCGCACACGAACTGGTTTCTCAAGCCAATTGCTTCAACGCTTTGGTGAGCTCACATCAGAATAGGTTTTGACTTGCCGGCCAACCGGCACCAACTATCAACGCTCGACAAAACTGCCGGGCCAACACTATTGATTCAGACCCATGAAATTTAGCAGTGACGAAATCGCCTCAGTCTTGCAAGAAGAGATTGAGCAATTCGATAGCAAAATCGATGTTCGCGAAGTCGGTACCGTCCTTGAAGTTGGTGACGGCATCGCTCGCGTTTACGGACTCTCTGGAGTCATGGCCGGTGAGATGGTTGAGTTTCCCAACGGTGCGATTGGACTCGCGTTCAACCTCGAGGAAAACTCCGTCGGCGTGATCATTCTCGGTGACTTCCTGACCATTCAGGAAGGCGACGAAGTCAAAGCACTCGGAACACTGTTGTCGGTTCCTGCAGGTGATGCAGTCGTCGGTCGCGTACTCGATCCGCTGGGCAACGCACTGGACGGCAAGGGACCGGTTCAGACCGATGCCACACGCCCGGTTGAAATCATCGCAACAGGTGTTGCCGAAAGGCAGCCCGTTACCGAGCCAATGCAAACGGGTATCAAAGCGATCGACGCGATGACACCGATTGGCCGCGGCCAACGAGAGCTTGTGATTGGTGACCGAAAAACTGGCAAGACAGCCATCGGCATTGACGCGATCCTGAATCAGAAAGGCAAGAACGTCAAATGCTTCTACGTTGCGATCGGCCAGAAAGATTCGTCCGTTGCCGGCGTGGTTGATGCACTGGAACGTTACGGCGCCATGGAATATACGACGGTCATCGTTGCCGGTGCATCCGCCCCAGCACCCTTGCAGTATGTTGCTCCCTACGCCGGAACAGCGATGGCAGAACACTTCATGTTCAACGGTGGTCACTCACTGGTGGTCTATGATGACTTGTCCAAGCAGGCAACCGCTTATCGTCAGATGAGCTTGCTGATGCGGCGTCCACCCGGCCGTGAGGCGTATCCTGGAGACGTTTTTTACTGCCACAGTCGACTACTTGAGCGATCCGCAAAGTTATCAGACGCACTCGGTAGTGGATCTATCACTAGCCTCCCGATCATTGAAACGCTGGAAGGTGAGGTTTCTGCTTATATTCCAACCAACGTGATCTCAATTACTGATGGACAGATCTATCTACAACCGGACCTCTTCTTCGCAGGTATCCGCCCTGCGATGAACGCCGGTATTTCGGTATCGCGAGTGGGTGGCGCGGCTCAGGTCAAGGCGATGAAGAAAGTTGCGGGTGGTTTACGACTGGACCTCGCAGCCTTCCGTGCACTGGAAGCTTTTGCACAACTCGGAACTGATCTTGATGCTGCGACGCAGGCTCAACTGGATCGTGGATACCGGATGGTCGAACTACTGAAACAACCTCAGTACAAACCGATGAGCGTTACCGATCAGGTGTTGAGCCTGTATGCCGGAACTAGAGGTTTCATCGATGATGTGCCCGTCAGGGCAGTCCAACAATGGGAAGCTGATTTCCAACAATTTGCCCACGACAAGCATAGTGACCTCATTACCTTGCTCACTGAAAAGCAGGACTTGAGCGACGATGTTGTCGAGAAGATCGAAGCTTGCATCGCTGAATTCAAGAAGGGCTACAAGCCCGTTGAGAGCGAACTGTAGTCCCTATTGAACTTCATCTTTTCCTTTACCAACTGAAACGCGTCAACTGACTCATGGCCAACGCCCGCGCCCTCGACAAACGACGAAAATCAATCCGAAACATCCGCAAGATCACGCGGACCATGGAATTGATTGCCACAGCGCGCTACAAGAAAGCGATGGATCGTGCTGCGGCCGTGACGGCTTACACCGACCGGTTGTCGCAAATCGTCAACAGCTTGGCTGACTCGGGCACGGAGGTCAGGCATCCACTGCTTGAGCAACGCGAGAACCCTCAGGCGGGACGCCTGCTCACGCTAAGCAGCAATCGTGGGCTGTGCGGCGGATATAACGCCAGTGTCCTGCGGGCCGCGGTACCGCACATCGCTGGAATGAAATCGGACGTCGGGAATCTGCTGGTTGACGTCAGTGGCAAGCGTGGGATCAACGGACTGAAGTTTCGCGGCATTGATACCAACAACACCTATCAGGAGTTCGAGGACCAGCCGGCCTACGACGAAGTTGAAAAGATCGCTTCCAAGTACCTTGAGTTGTACGTCACCGGCCAGATGGATCGCCTTGATGTGATTTACACGAAGTTCATCAGCACAAGCCGACAGGAAGTCACCATCGAAACACTGTTGCCTTTTGGTTCCCTCGATGAAGGCGTCGGTGAGACAGATGAGGGTACGAATACACAGTACGAATTCCAACCGTCCGCCGAAAGCATTCTGGAAGAGGTCGTGCCGACCAGCTTCAAAGCAAAGCTTTTCAAGTGCTTTCTGGATTCTGCGGTCAGCGAGCAAGTCGCTCGAATGATTGCGATGAAAGGTGCAACGGAAAGTGCAGGGGACATGATCAAACAACTGTCCATGACTTACAATCGCGCCCGTCAGAGTCAAATCACGGGTGAAATCATGGAAATCATCGGTGGTGTTGAAGCACTGGAAGGTTAACCGCCAACCATGCCATCCGTCCTATGTTTTTCTATCAAATTCACACATCCAATTAGCTAACCCCAGCCTTTAATACGAACATGTCTACCGCAACCGAAAACACTGTTGGACGCGTCACCCAGGTGATCGGCTCGACTTTCGACATCGAGTTTCCCGAAGGTCATATGCCTCCCATTTACAACGCTGTGGCAATCAAGTCACAGCACAAAGGTGTTGACATCGATTTGGTCGGTGAAGTGCAACAGCACCTCGGTGGCGGTCGAGTACGTGCCATCGCCCTGGGAAGCACTGAAGGAATGATGCGGGGCATGGACGTGGTGGACACCGGAAAAGCCGTGAGTGTTCCTGTGGGAACCGCAACACTTGGCCGTGTGTTCAATGTGCTTGGAAAAGAAATTGACGAGCGAGGTCCTGTCGAAGCAGACAAATACATGCCGATTCACCGGCAAGCCCCTCCTGTGAACGAGCTCTCAACCAACACCGAGGTGTTCGAAACGGGCATCAAAGTCGTTGACTTGCTGACGCCGTTTGTTCGTGGTGGTAAGGCTGGACTTTTTGGTGGTGCTGGCCTTGGCAAGACTGTGATCTTGACCGAGTTGATCGCTCGAATCGCCAGCAGCCACGGTGGTTATTCAGTGTTCGCGGGTGTTGGTGAGCGAACACGTGAGGGCACCGACCTGTGGCTGGAAATGCAGGATACTGAGATTGGTGATACCGGTCGAAAGGTGATCGAGCAAACTTGCATGGTGTTCGGTCAGATGAACGAGCCACCAGGATCTCGACTTCGCGTTGCCCTGTCCGCGCTGACAATGGCGGAGTACTTCCGCGATTCAACCGGTGCTGACACGTTGCTCTTCGTCGACAACATTTTCCGCTTCTCGCAAGCAGGTTCGGAAGTATCCGCGTTGCTCGGTCGAATGCCTTCTGCGGTGGGCTACCAGCCAACCCTCGCAACCGAGATGGGAGCACTTCAGGAACGAATCACCTCGACCAAGAAAGGGGCGATCACGTCGGTGCAAGCCGTTTATGTGCCTGCTGATGACCCAACCGACCCGGCTCCGGCAACCGCTTTCGGACAGTTGGACGCTTTCATTTATCTGGAGCGTTCCATTTCAGAGAAAGGTATTTATCCGGCGATTGACCCACTCGCATCGAACTCGCGTATTCTCGACCCTCAGTACGTGGGTGATCGTCACTATGCGATTGCTCGACGAGTACAAACGATCCTTCAGAGGTATCGAGAGTTGCAGGACATCATCGCCATCCTCGGTGTCGATGAACTGAGCGAGGGTGACAAGATGGTTGTCCATCGTGCACGACGCATCGAGCGATTCATGAGCCAGCCGTTCCTGGTCGCTGAGGTGTTCACCGGCAAAGCTGGTGAGATCACACCACTAGCTGACACGATCCGTAGCTTTGAAGAAATCTGCGATGGAAAGTGGGATCATCTGCCCGAACAGGCGTTCATGTACGTCGGATCGATCGAGCAGGCGGAAGAGCAGGCTAAGAAAATGGAAGAGAAGGGCTAAGAGTCATGACACTTCGCTGTGTAGTTGTAACGCCTGAACGTACGGAACTTGACCGCGAGGCCGAGTATGTGTCGCTCCCGATGTTTGATGGGGAACTGGGCGTCATGGGTGGTCGAGCACCACTGATCGGTCGACTGGGATTTGGGACTCTTCGCCTGCAAACGGCAGCAGGTCCTGAACGCTACTACGTCGATGGTGGCTTCGCCCACATTGAGGGTGATGTCATCAACGTGTTGACGGGTCGCTCAACACCCATCGACTTGATCGATCGTGACAAGGCTCATGAGGACCTGGACAACGCATTAGCAATGTCGGGTGCGACACCCGAAGAGGCACAAATCAAGGACACCGCTGTTCGCCGTGCTCGCGGTCAACTTCGCGCATCGAGCTAGCTCTCGGCATCGCCTTGCCTCATCAACAGATTTCAGTCGCGATGTGGGATCTCACCACTGAATTTTTCGCGACTCTACTTGAGTCCCAGACCACTAGGTCTTTTTGAAATTGCGCCCCGGACCCCTAGCTGCCGGGGATCTCTTGCAACTTTGTCGGTGAATACACGCACGTCGTCAAGAATCGGCCTGATTCTCGCGGTAGCGCTTTCAATGTTTTCAACAGTTCGGCGAATCTTCCAGTACATTTCCTGATCATCGAGCAACAGGCGTACCGAGCCGTCCTTGTTGTTGAGAGCTTTTCCAAACTCATCGACTTCAGTCAAAGTGCTGTCCAAACGAGCCATGGTCGTCAGAACCTGATTCACCAACTCATCGCCATGTGTCGCCAGGGGTTCAGTGAACTGCTCGACATTCTTCACCGTTTTTTGAGCACTGTGAACGGTATCGACAGCGGCTTCGCCGACCTTCTCGAATTGCTCGCCAACACGTTCAAAACTATCAAAGGTGCGTTTGGTGGACTCAAGCGTTTCCTTTGCTTGCTTGAGCACCTCAGGTAGTTGCACGACAGACTCTTCAAGATTGTCACGGATGACTGGATTATTGACGATTTCACGGATATCGGTCATCGCTCCATTGAATTCGCGCAGTGCTTGGACCGCTTCATCCGCAACCTGCTCAATTTTCGAATCACTGCCCCCCACGACCTTTTCTACTCCAGACGCCAGTTTGTTGATGCTCTCTGCGGCAACGGCGATGGATGCGCCAGCTTTGCGGATTGCCTCAAACGTCTGCTGCAGATCAGACTGCATTTCAAACAGGCTTTCCGAGTTCTCTCCTTTCGAGAAGTACTCACCATCGATGTACGGCTGCCCGAGTATTTCGGGATAGTCCTCTGCTTTACCGTTGGCATCCCAGATGGATCTGAGTTTTGCTGGTTTTCCCCGTACAAACTCAAGCTGCGCATCCCCAGTGACAAAGTTTCCTGTCCCAATCCGTGGGATGTAGGAGTGAGACACCTGTTTGGTAGCGTCCATCGCCAGCGTCACAAGAACGCCCCCCTCATCTCGCAGACTGATACTGGAGACGCGTCCGATCCGTACACCATCGCGAACAACAGGGGTATTGGCACCGATTCCTTCTGCAGAGTTAAAGACCACTGACAATGAATAGTCGCGCTGCAGCACGCTGGGAAAGGCCCCAAACAGAAATGTCAGAATGATGCCGATTCCGATTGCCGAAATCACCAACACCCCTACACCAAATCGCAGTCTATTTTCATCCATGATTCATTCTCATCAGGCTTAAACCTATCCAACTAGCCAGACAACCCGTGCGCCAACTCCGTCAATCGCTCACCAGCTTCTCCACGAACAAACTGGCGAACACGCCGATCCTCTGCATGCTCCAAAGCACTTGGTGGTCCGTCAAACAACACCTGTGATTCATTTTCATCAAGTCGCGTACGCGGATAAAACATCAGCACACGATCCGCGACTTTGCGGGCTGTATGCATATCATGTGTGACAACAACACTGGTCACCGGATATCGCCGCCGTGTATCGAGTATCAGTTCATTAATCACATCACTCATGATGGGGTCCAAACCCGTGGTTGGTTCATCGTAAACAACCACCTCAGGCTTAAGAATCAATGCTCGCGCTAAACCGACGCGTTTTCGCATCCCCCCTGACAACTCAGCGGGTCGCTTGTAGGCGACATTTCTCGGCAACCCCACCTCCGCGAGGTGTTGCATCACTCTT
>Ga0315315_10000872_pt1 | contig 26917 bp, 17 predicted proteins | sample M140m3416metaG_FD_203699 | JGI IMG/M metagenome (GOLD analysis project Ga0315315, IMG submission 203699) | Ammonia-oxidizing marine archaeal communities from Monterey Bay, California, United States - M1 40m 3416 | ecosystem: Environmental > Aquatic > Marine > Intertidal zone | place: USA... | reverse complement strand
ACTTGGAGCCGGCCGCTATCGTACCGGGCCAACGTACAATCATGGCGGAAGTGAGTCCCAACTCATAACAGGTCCATTTCGCAAAAGGAAAGCCGGAGCCCTGTTCGGAGACCACCATGACGAGGGTGTCTTTAGCCAGATCGTGCTTGTCGAGCAAGTTAAGTAGAGCGCCGCATTGGGAATCAAAGTAGGTGATCTCCGCGAGGTACTTAGCATATTCCTGCCGGGTATTGGGAGTGTCCACAAATGTCGGTGGCAGTGTGAGTTTGGCAGAATCGTAGGCTGAGGCTTCCCCTTTGTCATAAGGCGTATGTGGTTCGTTGGAACAGGCAAACAGGCAGAACGGCGTGCCGCCTTTTTTGGAGTCGGTAAAGAGTTCTTCGAGTGTCGGATAGGGATCTTCTGCTGAAGGATCTGCAGACCGGAACTCTTTGGAATACTCGAACGGGAAGGAAGCTTTGGGACCGATATGAGTTTTGCCTGACAAAGCCACCCGGTAGCCAGCCTCGCCGAGATAGTGGCCGATTGATTTCGTGCCTGGGTAGACCCGGGTGTGGTTGGGCCAGGCACCGGATTTTACCGGGTAGATACCGGTATAGATATTGTGCCGCGTCGGTGAGCACATCGGCGCGGCCTGGAAACAGCGTGAGAACTGCATGCCCTCGCTGGCGAGTTGGTCGAGCGCAGGTGTCTTGGCCTGCCCGCCGTAGACGCCCATGTCCAGGTAGGTGCAGTCGTCCGCGATGATGAAGACCAGATTGGGCCGGTTGGCTGCATGGGAGGAGGCTGCAATCGTGACTGCAATGAATAAGGCGAAAAGTGGTATGCGTTTCATCATGAGAACTTTAGATTAGAGGCGGAACAACGATGACGCAAGCATCCCTGAAAACGGTTAGGGATTAGTTTTCCGAGACTCCTTGAAGTGGCTCACTTCCTCCAAAGTCAGGATGCCGTCTTCATTCGTGTCGGCAGATGGGTTCTTCTCGAAAAAGGCTTTGATCCATGGCTTGTTTCCTGAAGTCTGAGCGCTCCATTTGACTGGTTTTTCCACCTTCGCTTTCTCGGCTATCCCTGTATCCGCTTCCTCCCAAGCCGGCACAAATTGGACGCCATCGACCACAACGAGACCGTCTTCAGTCCCCTGGGTCTGGAAGGTGACGGCGGAATGTCCGTCGGCCTCGAAACGGTATGTACCAATAGATAAAAACATATTCATGAAACCCCTAAGTTTTTCTTGGGTCTGATCAACAAGCACGGTGTCTTCGCCATCGGCATGGTGGATGAGTATCGGGGCATGCTTGGTGTTTTTCGGGCGTCGCGGGAAGGCGATTTTGACTTCATAAAGACCGCTGCGCCGAATGATCGGTTTGAAGATGACGGATTTCTCGCCCTTACCTGTTCCTTTGTCGTTAAGGTTGCCCTGATTCACGCAGAAACCATGCTTGCTGAGCTCCTCCCAGTCACCAACACGTTGGGCATGGATATCGTCCATGAGGATGGGTATTTCTCGCCTTGGTTTGGGTATCGATTTGGGATATTCCTCTGGATGATTCTGCCAACGATAGATGATATGCGGAGGGAAGTTACTGTTGGCTCTGGAACGATACCTGCCGTAGCCTTTTCCGTCCCATTCGAGCACCTGACCGTGCTTAACAAGACGTTTTTGGAGTTGTTTGACGTCGATCGCCTGAACGTCCTTATCATTATCGAACGCCTGAGCGGCAGCGATACCGGCACTCTCGCCGATAATCATGTATTGTGCTTCCAAGCGGGTCGCGCCATGGGCGATGTGGCTGGCCGAGAAACAGACGGGAACGAGCAGATTGGTGCATTCTTCTCGCTTGGGCGTAATGAAACGATATGGCAATCCCCACGGTCCTGGAGACACGAGCATGATCAGTTCCCCTTCCGAGCCGAGGGTACCATCTTCGAGAACCAACAGACGGGCAATATGTGTGTCGATGGCGTAGAATCCCAGACCGATGGAATCAAGAATCTCGGTCTGTAATTGGATGTCTTTTTGAGTGAGCACGTATTCACCTATAAGTCGGCGGGTGGTCCGAAGGTAGAGTTGCCCAGGCCAGCCGTTTGTGTCCGGGGCATGGTCAACATCCATATTCACTTGTTTCTTTTTCAGTGCAGTGAGCCGACGACCATGCTCGATATGCTCACGCCAGATAGCGGAGCGCTGCGCCCAGTCACCATCGGGATAATTGCCCTGGATTCCAGGAATCGTGCCTGTGAAGACTTGGCGTCGCTCATCGTTGGGATGTGGCCAATTAGCGCGGTAGCCTATTGCCTGCATACGCCCGAAGAGTTCTTTGACCGGTGCATAGTTAGGGGTAGTAGTATCGGGCTGCAACATGGGGCGACCGCCACCCTTTTTGTTCCAGAAAAGCTTAAAGTTGTAGCCTTGGACTATATCGCTGGCATCGCCCAATTTGCCCAGTGGTTTGGGATCGATAAATGGAAGCAGCCCACTACTGGGATCATTCTCAATGTTGTACGGGGAGAGGCCTGGGAATCGGTGGACACCAATTACGCCGGCCAACGACTCACCATACTGAGCAGCGGATTCGCGTCCCACGGTATAAGAGACGTTAGCCATTGCCATCACGTCGCCCTCGTAGCTGGCGTCAATGAAGACGCGCCCTTTGGCAACGACGGTTTTGGCGGAAGTCGGTCGTGGGGCGGGTATGCCGTACTCATCGGTCTTGGCATTTTCGAGCAAGATGGAGACGATACGGTCGCCATCCATGGTGACGCTGCGAACGCGATACTCGGTGAGAATCTGGATCTTGTCCGCATAGGGACTTAGCATTTCTCGAGCAAGATCACGGTTTCCCTCGACGCGATTATGCTTTTTTGAGTGCTTGCTAACATGGTCCCACCACCAACCGGTTATGCCACCTAGGGTTTCACGAAACGGCACATCCTGATGCATGTTGAATCCCCCACCGAGTAAGCCGCCAAGAAACGGTAGGTGTTCAACAAGCAACACGCTCTTGCCTTCTCGGGCGGCGGCCGCTGCCGCGGGGAGCCCTCCCGACGTTGCGCCGTAAACCACGACGTCTACGTCATAGGCCAACGGGGTCTCGCTCACCGATTCAATCAGGACTTGATCCTGGGCTCGGACGGTTGACGAAACGATTGCCAAAACCGAAATGATTGCCAGCAGTACATTCTTGTAACTCATGTAACTCATGTCCTTTGATCTAGTATTTCCCTCTTCCTTTTGATCTCATCATTTCATCTTCATATTTTCATTAACCTTGGCTCTCCGATGCTCATTGCTGTTTCCGGTTCTTGTATTCCAACATTGCATCAGTCGTGCCGACGAGGCCTTGGTCGTCGGTGTTGCCTTGGAGAACGAGAGGCATGAAGGGCGCGGGATCTTCGTCGAGGGTCCAGGCGATGCCGCGCAGGAGCAGGAGACGGTAGATGGGGTCGTAGAAGGTGTAGGTGTAGTGGCCGGTGGTAGTGCCGAAGACCTTTCCCTTGCCCGAGGTGTAGGTCCAGAAGGTGTCGCCGCGGGCTTCGGGGCTCGCGAGCGCGTCGGCGAAGGAGGTGTCCTTTGCATCAGCGGTGGGAGCGAGTGTGCCGATGACTTCGACGTTGTCGCGTGTGAGTAGATTCCAATAGGACTCATCATTGAAGTGGACGGATTGGGGCAAGCCGGCAAAGGCCGGATGTTTGGTGTTGAGAAAGAGTGGATAGCTATGATCGAACTTGCTCCATTTGGATGTCTTGTTTCCTTTCCAGGAGCAACCGATGCAGCCGGCGAGTTTCTCGGCCCGATCAGCGGGTCGCATGATGCAGGATTCGTGGATGGAAACGACACTGCCGCCGCGATCTACAAAGGCCTGAAACATGGCGAGTTGTTTGTCGGTCAGGTTGGGGAGATGAAGATATTGGATTAAGAGATCGGCACGATCGAATTGAGCCTGGGTGGGGAACTTAAAGGCTTCGTCGACGGTGACTCTCGAGATGGTTCTCAGCATGGGAACGAACAGCTCCTTGATGCGGATGTAATCATGGGCACCGCCATAGTGGTCCTCGGGACCAGTCAGCCAGAGAATCCGAATGTCCCGACTCAGCTCGGCATTTTTCCAGTCGCCGGTGAATTTCGTTACCGCCGCTGTGGGGATCGGGTCATTGGGATGCGGGGCGATGTTTTTTCCGTGATCAGCGGCTGTCACAAGGCTGATCAGGCAAATCAAGAAAAATAACGGGCATAACGTGCTTCGAGACATTTTGGATTTCATTTTCTGTTGCTCCCAGGAATTTGCTTTTTGGGTGTGCCGGATGCTCTTGGCGATCCGCTAAACTTCCAACCCTTGCGGTAGTCGCGCGGAATGAACCTCAACGAGCCGGCGATGGCGCCCACGTCACCTGCGATTCGCCGGCCAGTCCGAGATCCGCCAATTGATTGTGCGAATAAGGGAGGGGCTTTGGGTCGGGCAGGATGGCCTTCAATCCGTCGAATGGAGTGGTGGTTCTCGCAATCCTCGCGTTGAGACGATTGCGCAGTGCAGACATGACATCGGCATACGATGATTAATGCATGGATTGTCAAAGATTGCATGGTTTAATCGTCAGCGTCTTTTGACAAAAGGGATACGCAGATGAGTTCTTCGTCATTTCTTGCAAAGCAACATCCATTTGCAAACGCTGGATGGCTCCAGACTACTGGCCTACCAAAACATTCGTTCGTCGGTTCAAGCAGGTGGGTTCGACCAAGTTCTTCGTAGGCACCACGCGCAAGCCGTGCAAGAATGAGATCGCCTGTTTCACTGAATAGCCAGACACGAAGCGGATCGTTTGGTGTTGGCTGCCGAATAAGAAAAGCTGTTCCGTGCTTCGCAGGACGATCAGTCCCAGACGTTGGTTCACTTGTTTCCCACAGTCGATTACCAGATTCAAGATCGACCGCAGTCAGCATTCCTGAGTGACAGTCACAACCATAGATTGTACTGTTTTCGATAAACGGTGTGCTGTTTGCACAGTACATGGCATTTTTTGGCTCACCACGCCACACAACTTCAGCGCCTGGTGAATTATTTTTCAGGGCATATAGGGCACCCACTTTTCCAATACCACTTGCAAAGAGCACCTGTTCACCATGCAGGCGGCCGAGTTGGGGCACCATGATCGACATCCCATACATAGGCTTGAGTGGTTCTGACCAAAGGCTGCGTCCAGTGGTAGGCTCAAGGCTGTTTAAATTGTCAGCGTCCCAGATCAGAAGTTGCTCGACGCCGGCAGATTGAATAAGGGTAGGAGGACAATACCCTTGTTCGCTTGCAGTCAGAGCTCGCCAGCGTTCTGTTCCACTTAAGCGATCAAAGGCTACAGCGACACTGCCTTCGCCTCCAACAACGCAAATCACGAGGTCTTCGAAAACAAGTGGGTGACCGCAGAATCCCCAGATAGGTGTCTTCGCGCCGTATTCCTCCTTGAAATCTTTCTGCCACAGTAAGTGACCATCGCTGGCATCAAGGCAAAGGAAATTACCTTCAGATCCAAGAGCATACACCCGTCCATCACTCACTGTCGGTGTGCATCGGGGGCCCGCAGCATAGGAAATCGAATATGGGCAATCGTATTCATAGGTCCATATTTCTTTTCCCGTTGTCGTGTCAAAACAAAGTACCCGTTCTTTACCAGAGAGTAGTGAACGGTTGTTTGGATTGTTATCTAGGTCACCGTCTCGCTTCATATAGTCGGCGACGTAGAGACGTTCACCAACAACAGCCGGGCCAGAATACCCTCCTGCAAGAGGCACTCGCCACAGAACTGGCGGCCCATCCGCAGGAATACTTTCGATGATTCCTTCTTCATGCCAAATGCCATCACGGTTTGGTCCTTGCCATTGTGGCCAGTCCTCAGCTTTTACACACCTTGTGAAGGGCGTTACCAAAAAGCTGCTATACAGAACTACGAGCACCAAAATTATTCTCATGATGACATCTTTCGCTATACGAGATGAAAGTGATTAACAGCTACGCCGTAGCATCTGCCATCGGCGGCAGGTCTACGGAAACGTCTATCCCATCAGGTCGCCAGTCTAACAGTTCCAGTTCAGCGGTTCTTCGCCCACGAAACTCATTGATCTTCGGTTTAAATGCAATATGGAACGGCTCGCCAGGTAGTGGAAGATGAGGGATCCATTCAGCACCACCGAAAGCTACTGCTCGAATTCGAATACCATTCTGAAGAAGTGTGACAGACATATGCTTATCGCCATTACCCATGGTTCGTGGCGGCTCTGCGCAGGTTACTCCTGAAGCGCACAACAGAGGCCGTTTGTTTCCTTGGCCGAACGGGGCCAATCGCTCAAGTTCACCAATACTTTGAAGGGTAACGCCGGCAATCGTTGTTTCACCGTCAAGTTGTATTTGTGCCTGTCGGAGTTCTTTTGGCATGCGAGTAGCGACTTCTGAAAGAAATGCTTTGCGGAAGGCGTCAATCTTTTTATCCTCAATGCGAAGTCCTGCTGCTGCAGCATGCCCACCGCAGGTTATTAATAGTTCACGGCATGCCATGAGGGCTGCATGTACATCAAATCCTGGAACACTTCGAACGCTACCGATTGCTGGCTTCGCCTGTAGTTCGTCTCGAGCCAGCATAACAACGGGCCGATGCCAACGCTCGGCGAGTCGTCCTGCCACAATTCCAATAACACCGGCATGCCAGCCGCGACCTGCGAGGACCAGTGCAGGGTCGGCATCTGGATCACATGTCTCTTTTATCTGTTTCGTTGCAGCGAGTTGAATACTTCGCTCTTCAGTCTCGCGTTGCCCATTTAATTCGTGAAGGTAGTTTGCGAGTGTTGTGGCACGCTCAGTATCTGAAGTTGTTAGCAGTTCAATCCCACAACCAGCCTGACCAAGGCGGCCAGCTGCATTGAGTCGAGGCGCAAATCGAAAAGCGATATCTTCACTGTTGAGTGAAGATTTATCACTGAGTTTCGCTAGTTTAAGAAGACGCGTGACGCCGGGCCCACCCTTTTCCCGTAAGCACTTGAGCCCATACTTTACATACACTCGATTTTCATCAAGCAGGGGTACAACGTCAGCAATCGTACCAACTGCAGCAAGCCCTACGCATTGCAACAGCATCTCTCGTAATCGTGGTGTAACTTGCTTTGCTCCACACGAACGAGTGGCCACGGCCCATGCAAGTTTGAATGCAACGCCTGCACCACAAAGATCACCAAAGGGATATTCTGATCCAGGTAATCGAGGGTGAACAAGAACATCTGCTGCCGGAAGACGGTCAGCAAAGTTGTGATGGTCTGTAATGATTAGCTCAAGGCCGATTTCACGTGCTACATCTGCTTCAGCAACACTGGCGATACCACAGTCGACAGTTACGACAAGTTCTGCACCATCTTGTTTGAGTCGACGCAATGCATCGGAATTAAGGCCATAGCCTTCATCGAATCTATCTGGTACGTACCAGTGTGGTTGTGCATGAATTGCTTCCAGGCAGTGGCACAAAATGGCAGTTGATGACATGCCGTCTGCATCGTAGTCACCATAGATAACAATTTTGCGGCCGGCTTTGGTAGCAGCAAGGATTCTGTCGGCGGCTTCTGCAATACCAAAGAGTTCTTCGGGTTCTCGAAGATTCGCCATCGATGCATCGAGAAAATTACGAATTTGCTTTGGGTCAGTAACACCTCTCGCGGCTAATAATCGTGCTAGAATCGGTGAGACCCCCACGGATTTCTCGAGCGATGCAACCGTTGTTGGGTCGTGCGGAGCAATGTTCCAGCGTTTTGGCATGGCAGCCTCTCTGGTCAGCGGCATTTCAGGAATTTAGAATCAGTAGTATAGCCGTTTCTTCGCTGAGCGTCGGGTATAGTGTTCCATAGCTAGAATCTGTCGAATGAGACTCATTGTTTGATTTTCGAACCCTTGGATGTCGCTATGTCCTTCGTTACGATCAAGTCTGGTAAAGATAAAGAGATTTCTCGTAGGCGGACAAAGCCAGCTCGTGATGATGTTGCGAAAGGGGCAAATCTCTGTGAATACTGCACTGCAAAATGTTGTCGGTACTTTGCACTTCCATTAGAGAAGCCGACAACTCGGCAAGAATTTGATTCCTTGCGGTGGTTCTTGCTTCATGAACACGCCACGGCTTTTACAGAGGACGGCGAATGGTATATCTGCGTACACACCGTCTGCAAGCATCTTCAGCAAGATAATCGATGCGGTATTTATGATTCGCGGCCAGCAATCTGTCGAGAGTACACGACAGACCATTGCGAGTATGAGGACGAATGGGTGTACGATCAATATTTTGAAACACCCGAGCAAGTAGTTGAGTACATGGAGGCAGTGCTTGGCCCTGGTGGTGAAGATATAGGTGATGGACGCAAGAAGAAATATCGGCAGCGTTCTATTCGAAGCCCAAAACCGACATTATTAAAAATTCTGTAAGATTATGTGATGGTTCAAAGCTGTGCAGTTCAGTAGATAGCATATTTCCAGGAGATACTATTCTGTCAAAAATCACACCACGAACATTGAAGGGTTTTCGAGATCTTCTACCATCCCAAGCATTAGCCAGAGAGCGAGTCCTCGAAATAGCAAGGCAGGTCTATCAGTCGTACGGCTTCTCGCCGATAGAAACTCCAGCGCTTGAATATCTTGAGATTTTAACCGGTAAGGGTAGTGACGAAACGGATAAGCAACTGTACCGGTTTACCGATCACGGAAATCGTGAAGTAGGTATGCGGTTTGATCTTACGGTACCGTTTGCCCGTTTTGCAGCGCAACATATCTCAGCACTCGGCACTCCGTTCAAGCGGTATCATATGGGTACGGTGTGGCGCGGGGAGAATACCCAGCGAGGGCGATACCGTGAATTCATGCAATGTGACTTTGATACCATAGGGACAACAAGTGCAAATTCAGACCTCGAAACAGTCTTGGTTGTGCACGACCTCCTTGCAGCGATCGGGATTGAGAAGTTTACGATTCGAATCAATGACAGAAGGATTCTTTCAGGGATTCTCGAAGTGCTTGGCCTTGCGGATAAGACAACGCATGTGCTTCGGTGTCTCGATAAGACAGGGAAAAGCCCACGAGATGTCGTAGCAAATGAACTTGAAGGGCAAGGCGTTACCGTTCAGTCCATTGAATGTCTTCTTGGGCTCAGTGAGATGAACGGCTCGATGACAGATGTACTGCGCGAACTCGGTGATCTCGCTGGGCAGTCGGAAGTCGGCAAGAGTGGTGTTGAAGCCGTCGGCGAACTTCTAGAAGGCTTATCTGAAGTTGGGATTGGTGATGATCACATCACATTAGATCCCTCTATTGCCAGAGGCTTGGACTATTACACCGGTATTGTTCTTGAAAGTTTTCTCGATGATCTGCCCAGTCTCGGAAGTGTCTGCTCTGGTGGTAGGTATGACAATCTTGCAGAGCTGTATACAAAACAGTTTCTTCCTGGAGTGGGGGCATCGCTAGGGATAGATCGTTTGTTGGCAGGCCTTGAAGAGCTTGGCAGGCTTGAAGCTGTCGAAACACCAGCAGCAATTTTTCTCGTCTATTTCGATGAGTCACACCGTGGCGACTATCTTCGGATTGCAGCATCGCTGCGGCAGCATGGTATTTCTGTTGATTTGTATCCAGAGCCCAAAAAGCTTGGCCAGCAGTTAAAATGGGCAGGGAAGAAGGGTTTTCAAAAAGCTCTTGTACTCGGCAGTGATGAGTTCAAGGCAGGCACCGCTCAGCTAAAAGACTTGGCTACTCAGCAATCAGTGAACCTTAGCTGGCAGGGAAATTATGCCGTGTTGGCAAATCTCATTCAATCTGAATTGCAGAATACAAGTGACAAATAGTGCGTAAGCCTATGCTCCTTGTTTCTCAATAGCGCGTAGTTGCTCGACAACACTATGTGCATCAACTGGTCGTTCATCGCGATCGTTTGAGAGCAATTGCATTATGAGAATTGCAAGGTCTTTAGGCATTCCAGGGACAGCTGTATTAATAGCAGTTGGCTTGCCTCGGGAGATAGCGGCAAGAATTGAAACCATTGATTTTCCGTCAAACGGGAGTTTTCCAGAGATCATTTCGTAAAGAATTACCCCAAGCCCAAAGAGGTCACTCTTTGCATCGACCTCATCGGTACCAATCCGTTCAGGAGACATGTAGGCCGGAGTGCCGATAACAGCATTGTTCACAGTAAGGCGGCTTTCTTCATTTCCTGTTTCGTGCGCCAGTCCAAAGTCAATGATTTGTACATGATGCTCAGGCCCTTCCAGAAGAATGTTGTCCGGCTTAATGTCTCGATGAACAAGATTTTTTTGGTGGGCTGCAGCGAGTCCTTCGCTAATTTCGCGACCAATGCGGACAGCCTCTGGGACAGGAATCACCCCGCCAGATTGTGTTCTGTGTTCAGATAGGTTTGGCCCATCAATATACTGCATGGCAATGTACGGAAGGCTATCATGCTCACCAATCTGATAGATCGTTACGATTGAGGGGTGGTTGATCGAGGCAGCTGTTTTACTTTCACGAAGGAATCGTTTTCGTGAAACATCATCCTTTGCTCGGCTTGGATGCATCACCTTAATTGCAATGTCACGATCAAGCCTGTTGTCGTACCCCCGGTACACACGCCCCATTCCACCACTGCCAATCACACTCTTTATCAAAAAACTGTCGATAGTTTTAGGAACTTCTGAAGAGTCTGACGGATTTGAGTGCCAGTTTGTTATCGGGGGATTTAGGGAATCACCACTCTTTGGGTCAAAGGCAATGGTTTCAGAAAGAGGTGACTTTGTTGAGTGTGTTTCATTTGATTCGTCTTGAATAATAAAACAGCAGAAAGGATCACCTTTGTGCATGCAGCTTGTTTCTTCGATCAGGATGGTTTCGTTGTAGTGGCGAGCAAGACCCAGCGTCAAACCTTTCGCAAGCAGACACAATTGTCGTCTAGACGAGTAGACAAGATGAAGCTCGTTCGGTGAATGTCGCACTGTTTGGAGGACTGGTGGTTCGGCGCCAGGATTCGCTGCTCGAACCATCGTGTGTATAATGCTTTCAGTATTTTCAATCAGATCAAGTGTCTGCCAGCTTGGATCAACATGTTGTCCTGCAACTTTGATCAGGTGGGGTGCGAGGAATTCACCGAATCGTTTAATTAGTAAAGGCAGTGGCTCGCCGCATGTGTCAGCAATTTTTTGGAGAAGTTCAATAGCATCTGCATCGGGATAAACCTCGTTCGGAAGATACCTGCTGCCTGTTGCCGTCACGGTCTCACGAAGTTTGAGCCACGTAGTTTTCCCAGAGGTAGCTTCGTCAGCAAACTTCTGGATATAGAAAAAGATGATGCCGTGCACGATTGATTCTCAATGTTGTAGCTCAGTTGGTTTGGCTGACGCCGAAACATACCGATGCTTTCTTACTCCCAATAAAATAATTTACCACAGGCAGGCAGGGTAGGAAAAGTCGATAGTGGTGCCAGTACAGAATTATGGTTAAATTCTTATGGCATCAGGCGAAGCCGGTTTCGGTAAAGAAGCAGGCCGTGTGCGGCGTGATAAAGCGCGCCACATTCGATATCTATGTCAGCAGTCTGTTCCAGAGTCTTTACCAAACGCTCTGCGGCGCGTAGCACCCAAGGCTCATCAAGTCGATCTGTAGGAAGAGCAATTGCTAGAAATTCAAACACATGGCCGCTAGAACTTAGTTTTGCAAAGACATCAGCGGACGAAGCAGGGCGTTCGAAATAGTGGGTGGAGAAACTACCATCTGCTTGCTGGAAGCGTCGTGATAGATCAATGCTATTTGTGATAATTTCCTGAGCTGTCCCCCAAGGGGCTGGAAGTACGTTGTTTGATTCTGAATGCTGACTTCGGTATTTATTTACTGCGATTGCTAGTCCGTACAGGCTGTGTGACCCGCCACAGGCGCTGGAGTGAAGGTCGGTGTCCAGTTCCATTTCGATTATGCGAGAGATATCCCATTCTTCTCCGTCGGATGCTTTCCATGTTTTGTCGCCCGGGAGATACGTGGCGAATGCCATGAGCGTCCATGGTGCTTCCTGGCCGCTACGAATATCAGCCTGAGCTTGCCGAAGCAGATCGCCGACTTTTGCAGCCTGTTCGCCTACAATAAGAGTTGTTTCAAGTGGGACTCCATTGGTGCCGCATTGTGAGAGATATCCAAGCCACTGATTTCGGTGTCCTTGTCCGAGTGTGCTTCCTTCCTCAACAACAGCGATAATGCCGTGTTTTCCATGTCGTAACTTCCATCCCTGGAGTGAGCCGCCTTGTAGTAAGTACTCAAGGGCGAAGACAGTTTCGGTTCCGTTACGTACTGTGAATTGTTCACCAAATGCAAGTATGCCATGAACAATCTGCCAGGCACCTTGCAGTTCGGTAGTGAGTTGCCGTCCATCTTTGGTCTGCTTCAGCACTTTGGTGATTCGTTTGCACAAATCAGCTGGTGCAATAGAAGTCAATTCAGCTTGAGTTCCCAGTTCTTGTTTGTTCTCTCCACACCCGAAAGATATGAGGCATAGAACTATACATGAAATGAAAAGTGAGTGGTTTGAGGAGTTTGAATTCGAGAACATAATTTGCGTCTCATTTATTCATCGGAAAGAGGCTGCCTACAGCATGGTTTCCCCGCGTGGTTGGTGCAAGTAAAAGTTTCCATTTGCGTGAGAAGAAACCTCTTATTGACGCTTAGAGGAGACTTTGTGCCAAGAGGAGAGGAGGACTCTGTAGAAAAGATACTGATAGGTGCAGATTGTTAGGGTGGAATAAGTATCCGTTTACATTTCGAAGACGGCACGGTCAGTGATTGAGTGAATAGAGAAGTACATTCAATGCAATTTTTTCAGCATCATCTCGATCATAACCCGTGCATTCCATGGAGTTTTGTTTTTCAAGAGCACATGAGATGTCAAATGGTGAGAAGATGACTGCCCACCGGTCACCAATACGGATGCCCTCTAATTGTGGTGGCACCTTTCGTTTCTCTGTGGAAAGCGGGCCTCTGCCAGCAGTAGGGGTCCTTAACGTAACCTGGCGTAAGTCATAGCCTCCGTAGGTAGATGCTGAGAAAAGAGGGTCGTCATCGGGCACTGATTCGATTGTGTAATTCGGCAGAGCGACTGAAAACTCTTTTCGGAAAGCATCAGTGAACGATTGCGAAGCACAGACACTGTCAGCGAGTAGTGTCCCCCCTCGCTTTAAAAAGTCTTGAAGGTTTTTTCGTTGAGCATCGTCAAACGCGAATGCCTGTCTGCCGTGCATGAAAAGCATGTGATGCTTGAAGATTGCTGGATCGATAAGGTCCAGTTTTGTCGGCGTGTCTTCAACGAGTATTCCGAGTTCGCGTGCAGCAGCACGGAGAATATTTGCAAGTGCTTTGGGAGCCGCGTCACAGAGTCCGCCATGACGCAATTTGCCTATAGTTAGTTGACCTCGGCCAATTGAATCTTGCTTTGTGGTTTCCAGTTGACTGCGAGCGAGTAATTCATCTTTCTTTTTAAGTTCACGATTTGTTGCATACGCAATGACATTCGCTCCGATTGCAAGGGCAGCGTCTATTTGCTGTCGGATAGGGTCCTCATGTTGGTTGTATGATGGGCCGGCTAATTCCCAAAGGCAGGAGAGACTTGGTGGCGCGGAGGGTTTATTCTCCGGGTTATGAGAAGGCGCATAAACTAAACACGTGCGACACCCGTAGTCCACTCCAAGTAACGGTCGTTGGAATTCTGGTGGAACGAATTTTTCTGCATACCACGCTGGATGTTCAGGCGGAAGAAGACTTAGCTGGTGCTCAGGTTCAGGAAATATTTCACTTACCAGTTGGCGGAAAGACTTGTCAAAGGAGGCGCCCTCCGAACAGGTCGCCTCAGCAAAGATAAAACCTCCTTGGTCGATGTATTCTCGTAACCGACGACCGGGCTCTTTACCAATATCCATTTCGGCAGTGCCGCCGATCCAGAGAACGGGAGATTGACTGAGGTCCTGCGTGTCGGCTTCCTGTGTATTAAGAACGTGCCATGAGAGCCCTGCTGGGTAATCAACCCGCCATCGTCTTTCAATAAATTCAACAAGATGTGAAATGTCATGCCCATGCTGATTCCAGTCATCCCGAGGGCCATGATGGCTTTTTGCAACAACAACAGGTCTCCGACCCTTGGCAAGGAAGAGAAGGGCAAAACTTGTTGCGACGATGGCATCCTCAGACCCTTTTTTTTGAAAACTCCCTGTAAGTGGATCTTGAGTTGAGACAAACATTTTTGCCCCTTCAAGATACCAGTCATGATTACCGATAAACCTCCTTGCAGTGAATCGTCCTACTCGCTCGAGCCCATAGAGGTAGTAGCGGAGCCACTGCTGGCCTCCTGGCGGATTTCTTGTGACAGAGAAATTTTTCCCAAGCCACTGAATGCCATTTTCGAGAGGTGTTGCCGAAGAGCCACCACCACAACATGAAATATTTGATCCATTGACAAATGCATCAGGCCGTTCGGTATGCTCTGTAGTTATCCAGATACTTGAAATTCCTGCGCAGGTCATGCTGCCGGTGCCATTACCACCCCCGGCGGTATAACTCCACGAGCCATCAGGACGCTGTGCAGCTTCCCAGTATTTTTGGGCAAATTTCCACACAGCCGGTTTTACATGAACGCCGGCACGCTCCGCCTCGTGTAGTCCAAGTATCGCAAACTGCGAGTTCGAGTTGTCAGCACCCGAACGGTTAGTTCCATAAGACCAGCCCCCAGTTGTTCCAGGGCCATTCGATTGTCGGTCTTCAAGCCAACGCACATTTCGCTCAAGGATAGCAAGGTCTCGCTTTGGTGAAACCATCGCAAGAGCCTGTGTCTGAAGTGAGACCGAATACGTGTCGGTGGGTGTCTGGCCTCTTAGCCAGGCAAGCGATTTTTTCATGGCCTTTTCGTCTTCACCGACACCAGCGTTTGCAAGTGCCAGCACGACAAGAGCAGTTGCGCCTACGACAGTTTCGTCGCTTCGCATCGACGACTTCCATGTCCCATCAGGACTTTGTTGGCGAATGAGCCAGTTCTTTGCTTGTTCTATGGCGTTATTGATCTGTTCCGGCTGTAGGTCATTTTCAGCGGGAAATGCAATGGGCCCAGCTACAAGTTGGAGCATGGCAAGCAATGCAACGCACGAAAGTTTCTTATAACCACTCAATAACAAGTAATGCATGGAGCCTTCCAGTTGTGGAGAGTCACCTGTCTGCCGAACCTAGATTCTACGACATTGTCGTCGATAGAGACATGGCCTACGTGCCTTCTTCATGCTGCGCCAACGTTTTTGTTTGCCTCGCACTGGCACAAAGACCGATACTTTACTGTTGTGTAGTATAGATTTATTAGTACTGGAAACAGGTGCACAACGATTCTCCCAAGGAAGGAAACCGTCTTCGTGTCGACTGCTGGAAAACAAAAGTCACTTGATGACGTGCTGCAGGAATTTTCGCAGCACCGACTTCTTATGCAGGAGGAACTTCAAAAAATTATTGTCGGCCAAGACGAAGTTATTGAGCAGTTGTTTGCTGCGATCTTTACTCGCGGCCATTGTTTGCTTGAGGGAGTGCCTGGTTTGGCGAAAACACTCATGGTGTCGACGGTGGCGAGAATTCTTGATGTCGATTTTAAGCGAGTGCAATTCACGCCAGACTTAATGCCCTCAGATATCACGGGTACTAATGTACTGGATGAAGATGAATCAGGCCGCCGTAATTTTAGATTTGTAGAGGGGCCTATATTTACCAATGTCCTCCTTGCGGATGAAATCAATCGTACGCCACCAAAAACTCAGGCGGCATTACTTCAAGCGATGCAGGAGCGGGAGGTTTCAGTTGGTCAAGAAACATACTCATTGCCAGATCCATTCTTTACGATAGCAACACAAAATCCAGTTGAGCAGGAGGGAACATATCCTCTTCCTGAAGCCCAGCTCGATCGGTTCATGTTTAATATAAAAGTTGGGTATCCGAGTGCGGATGAGGAAGAACGGATATTAATGGCGACGACTCGGCCAGAGCGTCCAGAAGTGCGGAAAGTACTCTCTGGACGCGCAATTACGAATATTCAAAAACTCGTTGCAGGCGTTGCAGTGAGTGAATACATCATTAAGTATGTGGCTGCATTAGTCCGTTCAACGCGGCCCAAAGACCCGCAGTCGCCCAAGTACATAACAGAGTTGGTGGATTGGGGTGCTGGTCCACGTGCTGGTCAATTTCTTATACAGGGTGGCAAGGCCATGGCGGCTATGGATGGTAGGTTCAGCGTTTCTATTAATGATGTTCGGCGAATTGCTGTTCCGGTGCTCCGGCATCGAATATCAACAAACTTTCAGGCTCAGGCAGAGGGTCTTACGAGTGAGTCAATTGTCGAACGATTACTGAGAGAAGTGCCCGAACCGTCGGTTCCTCCATTGGTGAAATGAGAGCCGTATGTCGCGAGCAGTAGAAGAATATCTGAAGCCGGATGTAGTTCAGCAGATTGCGAGGCTTGATCTACGGGCGAAGTTTATAGTGAAAGGATTTCTGCAGGGCCTGCACGCAAGTCCATTTCAGGGTTTTTCGGTAGAGTTCAGTGAGCACCGTCGGTATGCAGCTGGTGATGATCCTAAAGATATTGACTGGCTTATTTATGCTAAGACTGACAAGCATTACATAAAAAAATATGAAGCTGAAACAAACATTACTGGGTATCTCGTCGTCGATACGAGTGCATCGATGGGGTATACCTATCGGCAACAGTTTACGAAATTAGACTATTCGATATCGCTGGCCGCAGCTCTCTGCTGGCTGATGGTGCATCAGCAGGACCCTTGTGGCTTGATGGTTTTTGGAGAAAAGGTTTCGGCGTCGCTGCCTGCTCGATCAAGGCGTAGTCAGATTTCAGAAGTCCTGTCCCTTTTGGTAAAGACTGAGGCTGCTGGCATGTCTGATATTCCTGCTAGCTTAATGCAGATTGGAGCCATGCTTCGGCATCGCTCCCTGCTGATGGTTTTTAGTGACTTGTTGGCGGAACCATCTGCCATTCGTGATGCGTTACTTCGACTTCGTCATCGTAATCACGACATTATATTATTTCATGTACTTGACGAAGCAGAGGTCCGATTTCCTTTTCAGGGAATGGTGGAACTGACTGATCCAGAGAGTAGCCAGAGTATGGTTGTTGATGCTGATGCAGCTCGGCGTGACTATGTTTATGGCGTAGAAGAATTTCGGGATCACTACCGGCAAATGTGTCAGCAAGCCGGGATCGATTATGTGCCACTCGATACGAGCATGCCGTTTGATGCTGCTCTTATGGAGTACTTGATTAATCGTCAGCAACGAGCCTGAGTAAACAAGCAATTTTTTCACAAGTAGAATTAACCCTATGGGCCTTTCTTTCCTGAATGTTTTGTTGCTCAGTGGGATGGCTATTGCCACGATTCCCATCCTGCTGCATCTTCTTATGCAACGGAAGCCTGTGTCTCATCAATTTCCTGCACTTCGCTTTCTACAAGTCAAATCTCATCGGAGAAAACGTCGGCTTAAGTTGCGGCATTTGTTGCTCTTGCTGTTACGGGTAGCGGCGCTTTGCATGTTGGTTTTTGCCGTTTCTCGACCTGTTTTGCGGGGTACTGGCTGGATTGTTGACCAAGAAGGACCAGTTGCCATGGTGTGCGTGGTGGATACGTCACCTCGCATGTTGTTGCGTCAAGAAAATCGCACGCGAATCGATGAGGTTCGAGAGATTGCCCTGAGCTTATTTGAGGAGCTTCCGCCTGAGAGTAAGGTCGCGATTGTTGATACAACTGAAAGTGGTGTGCACTTTTCGGCATCCGTAAGCGTGGCTACCAATAGAATTGAACGGCTCTCAGTAGGGGTTTCTTCGGTGAGTTTGGTTAAGGCGATGGGCGACGCTGCACGTTTATTAGAGAGTTCGGAGATGGAGCGAAAAGAACTCTATGTGTTCACAGATTTGTCTCATGGCGGGTGGGAACAGTCTGTACAAGCTGATTGGGATGCAGTTCATCCAAATATAAGTCTCATTTTTATTGATGTTTCAGCGACATATCCACAAGATTTTATATTGGAAAATCTTGAGCTTTCTGCTGAACGCCTTACTGTTGGAAGCCCACTCACTGTTTCTGTGATAACACGCCGGGTAGGCCCTGACTCTGCGAGGTCTGTTGCAGTTGAATTTCAAGATCAAGAAGGGAATTTCATTCGTCGTGGAGAAAAGCCTGTGACCTGGAAAGATGGGGCAGAACAGGAAGTCCGATTTGAAATGAACGGTTTAGATCCCGGAATTCATCAAGGCCGAGTTCTCGTTGAGGGGGGGGATGGTCTGCCTGCTGACGATTCGATTGAATTTACTGTAGATGTTGGTCCACCCACTCGAGTATTGGTGGCTTCTCAGGAACCGATTGCAACAACAGGCCTGCTTTTCGTCGAGGCCGTAGCACCGTTTCCGCTCGTGAGTGCTGGACGTAGTGAATATACGGTTACGCTTGATTCCTTGACTCATTTTGAGAATGCTTCGTGGCCTGATTTTCGGAGTATTGTTTTGATTGATCCACCGCCGCTACCTGCCCGCACATGGGAAATGCTGCATGATTGGGTCAGTAAAGGAGGGGGGCTTGTTGTTTGGCTGGGTCCATCAGCTGGCAATCCAGCAGATTTCAGTTCATCAGGAAGTGAGTCTGTGTTGGGTGGAAAAATTGAGCGAGTGTGGCGTTCTGCAGATCGTTCAAATTATTTGGCTCCATCGTCTTTAGATCATCCAGCTCTGTCCGCGTTTAGACGTGTTGGTGATTCTGTGCCTTGGCAAGAATTTCCAGTGTTTCGCCATTGGGAGTTTAATCCATCTTCTGTTGGTGGTGACGTGCAAGATGAGCAGGTTTCACCTGCAGTATTTTTTGCAAAGTACCGTAATGGATTACCGGCGCTTTTTGAGCGGATGTTGGGTAGGGGAAGAGTTGTCATCGTGACGACACCAATATCCCAATCAGCGAATGATCCGCAGGCTTGGAATCAACTGGCCACAGGTTTTGAGCCGTGGCCATTTATGATGCTCGCCAATGAAATCTTAGGATATGTTGTAGAGACTCCGGATTCTCTCAATATAACGTCAGGCGAAACTGCGAGATTTCGCCTTCAGCGTCATGATCTACCTACAGCTACTGTTCGAACACCACTCGGAGATACATTTCCTGTAGCTATTGATCAGCAGCAGGGAGTGATCGCTGTATCAGCTACTCGACAGCCTGGTAATTACCGGATTCGGTCCGGTGGAAAGACGGGAGGGTTTGTAAAAGGATTTAGTGCAAGGCTACCGAAATCAGCGACTGATTTTTTACGACTCTCCGATGACGAACTGTCACTATTACTCGGGGCTAATCGAAGTATTGTCCGCAATGTGGAGAGTCTTGATCGAGATGTTATGAATTATCGTGTCGGGGCAGAATTGTGTAACTGGATTTTTCTAATAGCGGCAGTTTTACTCGCTTTGGATTGGTGGGCTTCGAATCGTTTTTATGCACCTCGTCTAGGTGCCGACCCTGAGGCAGGTGCTGCAGAAGTGTTTGCGGAGAGCATCGATGCCATGGGAGAAGCCGAGTCCACACCACCACCACCTGTTCCATCAAAGGGAATGATTGAAGCGCAGGTAGAAAAAATGCCTCCTCCCATACCATCAGATTTTGGTTCAGAGGCGGAGTACTTATCATGACTATTCGCAGTCTGATTCATACGACGACATTTCATTTTGATCCAACTGGTACCTGGTTGGGCATCGTTCTATTGATTCTTGCTTTTGTCTGTCTCTTGTTTTTTCTAGCTCCTGATAAGAGTCGTCTGTCACCGGGCAGGCGGCTAACTTTAATTGCATTGCGAACAGGGGCATTTCTAGTTCTTATTTTTTGCCTGTCAAAGCCAAGCATGGTTTCGATGAGACAACTCCAGCAACCAGCCACTGTCCTCGTATTGGCAGACTCATCCGAGAGTATGAATGTGGCAGATAGCCCAGATAGTAAGACTCGCTGGGAGTATTTACGAGAGACATTGAAGACCGCGATGGAGTCTACGAGAAAACAAATAGTCAATGAGAGCATGCTTGTGAAAACATGGGTCTTTGATCGTGAGGCAAGAGAAATTTCTGTTGATACGACGTCACTTGATATAGGTGAATGGGAGAGGCGGCCTTCTTCAGAAGAAACTGCAATTGGTTCGGCCATGGAATCTGCTGTTCGAGCGGTAGGTGAACAACCGTTGAGTGCAGTTGTTCTGCTGAGTGATGGAGGGCAGCACGCCTATCCACCAAATGATTTGCCGCCACAGGCCGAGTCGCGTCGCTTGGGAGAACGAGGTGTCCCTCTTTGGGCAATTACGTACGGACAGTCTCGAGGTGCTGCCCAGGCACGCGACGCATCAGTCGTGGGTTTGTCGGTTCCTGAAAAAGTCTTTCTGGGGAATACGGTGGAAATTATAGGAAGAGTTCGGCTTGAAGGGCTATCAGACCGAAATGTTACTGTTCGATTAATGGTCGAACAGTCAGACGGTGAGTTGGCTGAGGTTGCAAGGAAGGAGATTCGTTCGACTGAAGGAATGACAGAAGAGTCGGTACGTTTTGATTGGACAGCAGAGTCATTAGGTGAACGAAAAATCACACTTGCAATTGATGCTGTAGCAGGTGAGATTGTTCTCACGAATAATATTATTGCAACCTTTGTTGATGTGGTCGATGGAGGCTTGCGAGTTCTTTACATTGAAGGTAGTCCTCGAGTAGAGCAACGGTTTCTTCGGCGAACCCTCTCAAGCAGTCCTGATGTACAGATAGATTTCCAATGGATTAACTCTGTAAATAGAAGTCGTTGGCCAGTCAGTCTTGAGCGAGAATTGTCGCGTGACTACAAGGTCTTTCTCATAGGTGACTTAGATGTTGACGCTATTCGTTCAGAGGATCTCGAGAAGATTCGAGTTCTGGTGGAGAATGGCGCCAGTATCGGATTCCTTGGTGGATTTCATTCGTTCGAAGCAGGTGGATGGGGAAGTTCGCCACTCGGTAGATTGTTGCCCTATGCTCGAGATGGTCTTTCACGTCAACGATTTGGGGAGCCTATTCGGAAAGATCTTCATGTGAGCGGGCCTATAAAAATTGTTCCCAATGAACAATTTGGTGGAGTTTCTGTTTTGCGACTTGGTCAAACAGTCGAAGAATCAGATGAAATCTGGGCAGGTTTGCCGCCACTAGATGGGGCGAACCGTTTGCCACGACTTTTACCAGTTGCGAAGACGCTTGCTGTTACAGAAGCAGGTCTGCCTCTTCTTGTTGCCCGTGAATATGGGTTGGGACGAGTGCTTGTCTTTGCGGTAGATTCGACATGGCGGTGGGCAATGGAAGGGTCTTCTGAATTGTATAAACGATTTTGGCGTCAATTTGTTCTTTGGTTAGCGCGACGGGATGACTTTGAAGGAGAAAGGCTTTGGCTGAAGCTTGCAAGACGTCGTATTTCTGTGGGAAGCCCTCTGGTTTTCGACGCAGGTCTCACGACTGCCGATGGAACACTTGTGAAAGGGAACGCACTCTCTGCTACGGTCATTGATCCAGCTGGAAATTCACGATACGTCCGTCTTGTAAAGAACGGTGAATCTTTTTCTGGAACTGTTACAGGTTGTTCGGAACCAGGAGACTGGCGAGTGGCTGTAAAAGTTGATCCTCAGGGAGGAGAGGCTGTTGCACGATTTGTTGTGTATCGGCAAGATTTAGAGCTCGCAAATCCACGTGCGAATACCTTGCTTATGCAGCAGATTGCGAGTGCGACTGATGGAGGTGTGAGGCTTCCTGAGGAGCTATCAAGTATTTTTAAAGAGATTGGACAAGCTCCACCTATTTACAACACAAGTGAAGAATGGTCGGTATCTCTTTGGGATAACTGGATCACACTCTTGATGGTAGCCGGGTGTCTCTGTACAGAGTGGTTTTTTCGAAAGCGTTGGGGGCTTGTTTGAGCTTGGGTTATTCAATCTGGCGTAATATTTCACCCAATCTGACCAAGGTTTTTCTTCAGAACACGCAGGTAGCCGCTCTTTTCATATTTGGCTACCACAAGAGTCTTGCTACCTTCTGAAGCGAATCATTTTTTTGTAAAAACATACCAGCACTCAGGCCAGGAGGTCGGCTTTGCCAAAGCAACGACCGATTCGTAATAAGCTTCTTGTGGTGGGGCTACTTGTTGGTTTCACCGTGACATTGCTGTCAGCAAGTAGTTTTCTCAGCGTGTACTCATATAGAAGATTAGTGAAAGCACTCAGTAGTCGTGCTAGTGAGCTGCCACAAGCAAGTCGATTGGCGTCATGTGTTGGGCAATTACGACTCTCACATTCCCGAGCAATGTCTGCTGTTGATCTTGGCCTTTGGACAGAGGCACCAATAAATAATACGCCACGCATTGATTTGCTCGAATCTGGAGAGCCAAGTTTTCAGGATTTCCAGGACAAAGTTACTATTAAAAATAATGTCATGAATGAAGGGAAGTCACGGCCCCTAACAATGTCCAGCGGCTCGTTTCTTCAACAGATTTCTGAGACGGGTGTTGCACTGCAGAATTACTGTCATGAACTTACGGCTGGAGAGCTAGACGAAGAGCCCTTTGGAGACCGTAGCCAAGAGAGAGATATAGCACGAAGAATAGCTGCTGAACTTAAAACAATATGGACGCTGGCTCAGGAGGCAGTCTCCTCAAGCGAGACTATGGCCGAACAGAAATTATCAGATCTTGTTGATGGACAGTTATTAAAACTTACGGCTATTGGGTCACATCTCGATTCACTTGCATTCTTGTCTGCTAAACTCCCTACTTTTTTACAGTCACGAATGCATGATTTAGCGCATGAGGTGCGGGGTCGATACCGAACGCTTATCATCACTACCTGGGCATCTGCACTCGCTGCAGTTGTGTTACTTTTGGGTTTAGGCCTCCTCACATATTCATGGGTCTTTCGCCCATTACGACACCTTGGACACGGTTCTCGAAGGATTGCAGGTGGTGATTTTGGTTTTCGTATCGAGCTGGATACGTGTGACGAAATGGCCGAGCTAGGGCAGACGCTGAATGATATGACTGCTCGTTTTCAGGAAATCAGAGACGACCTTGATCACCAGGTTCAGCTTAGAACGAAAGAAGTGGTTCGAAGTGAGCAACTAGCCAGTGTAGGTTTTCTGGCAGCCGGAGTGGCTCATGAAATCAATAATCCATTGGCTTCTATTGCAATGTGTGCGGAGTCACTTGAGGCCCGAATCGGTGGTGACGTTGACGCGGTTGCTTCGCGATATCTTCAGCTCATTCAGAGTGAAGCGTTTCGGTGTAAAGGTATTACAGAGAAATTGCTCGATTTTTCCCGTGTAGGAGAGGTTCGCAGGCAGGTGACAGCGCTTGGTGCCCTGGTGCATGACGTTGTGGATATGCTTCGACATGTGGGACGATTTGCTCATAAAACCGTGTCCTTTGTAGATGGACCGGATGTGCTTGTTTTGGCCAATCCCCAAGAGATTAAGCAAGTGGTGCTTAATCTGCTCGTGAACGCCCTTGATTCGATCGATGAGGATGGTGAAGTGATGCTCACTGTAAGTCGTGATGGTGACGAGGCGAAGTTGGTGCTCGCTGATAACGGGTGCGGCATGAACGAGGAAGTACTCAAGAATCTCTTTGAACCATTTTTTACGAGCCGTCCATCAAAAAAAGGAACAGGTCTCGGCCTTTCGATAGTCCATCGAATAGTTGCGGATCATGAAGGAAGAATTGAGGTAGTGAGCGATGGTCCCACATGCGGTGCTACTTTTTGTGTCACCTTGCCAGTTGTCACTGTAGAGAATCAAAGTACAAGAGGAAGTGAAACATCCGCAGTAGTAGAAAAAACAAAGTCGGATTACGGAGAGGAAAAAAATGTCGACCATGCAGCGTAATGAAGAGGCGAATGAGTCGTCGATAGGGCGATCACTACGTGTGTTGTTTGCTGATGACGAGCCATCGATTCAGGAACTGATGAGGCTGGAATTACCACGTCTCGGCCACGAGGCAACAATTTGTCCGGATGGGCTGACAGCAATGGCGGTTCTGGATGAAAATGATTTTGACTGCGTCATAGTAGATCTCGATATGCCTGGAGCAGGAGGACTCGACGTCATTCGCCGAGTTCGTGAGATTGCACCAGACACTGAAAGTGTAATTATCACAGGGAAGTCTACTCTTGAGACTGCTGTAGCTGGATTACGGCACGGAGTCTTCGACTACCTTTCGAAGCCTTGTAAGTTAGTTGAAATCGAGGCTGTACTTCAGAGAGTTCGAACGAAACGAGCTATGACTCTTAAAGTCAGGTCGCTTGAGCGACGAGTCAGGCAGGCAGAGGGCCGTATGCAGTTGGTGGGTGAGTCATCTGTTATCGACCAGATGCAATCGCTGGTTGCAAAGGTTGCTGCTAGTGAAGCGACGGTGTTGGTTCGAGGTGAAACAGGTACAGGCAAAGAACTTGTTGCTCGTGCAATTCATGAACTGAGTCACCGTGTTGACGGACCGCTGGTTACGGTTAATTGTGGTGGTCTGCCTGAGCAGCTTGTCGAAAGTGAATTATTTGGACATCGTCGAGGTGCCTTTACTGGAGCAAGCGAACATCGAGCAGGTCTTTTTGAGGTGGCCAATGGTGGCACGCTCTTTTTGGACGAAGTTGGCGAATTGCCTCCAGCGCTTCAGTCCCGTCTTCTTAGAGTTCTTGAGTCCGGAGAGATTCGTCGAGTTGGCGACAACCATCCAATAATCGTGGATGTTCGAGTGGTTTGTGCAACACACCGATCTCTTGAAGAAATGGTTTCGTCTGGTGATTTTCGAGAAGATTTGTTGTTTCGTCTTAATACATTTGAAATTAGTGTCCCTTCACTGCGGGAGCGGATGAGTGACCTGCTGCTACTTACTAAGCACTTTGTGGAACAGAGAAAAGATATTATTCCTGCAGGCACTCACATTATGACGGATGAGGCCACTGAGATCATGCAACAATATAATTGGCCAGGGAATGTTCGGGAGCTCGCCAACTGTGTTGAGCATGCACTTGTTCTTTGCGATGAGTTGCCGATTTGTACTGAACATCTTCCTCCAAGAATACAACGTGCTGGGGAAAAGTTGGTCTACTCCAGCTTGATTGATACTTCTTCTGAAAAAGAGAAAGCGGCAGCAGATGCCACTGGGGAATGTGAACGCACTAATGAGCCGCAGAGTCTCAAGCAGATAGAAATGCAGGCGATTCTCGACAGCCTTGGAAGAAATGAAGGTAACAAGTCGAGGACTGCAGATGAACTTGGTATCAGTTTGAAAACTCTTTACAACAAACTGAACCAGTTGGAGAGTACTGAAATAAATCCTGAAGCAGCGTAACGAACTGGCTGAAGGTAACTCAAGTCAGTTGGTAATATTTATGTTTTTCGAACAACACCAGCAAGTACGCCGAGCACTTTAGCTGAATCCACATAAATAGGCTTCATAGTATCATTTGCTGGCTGTAAGCGAATACGGTCACGTTCTGGAAACCACTGCTTAAGAGTCGCCTCACCGTCTTCTGTTTGGGCAACAACAATATCTCCGTGTCGCGCCGACTCACGCTTTTCGATAATGACCCAGTCGCCATCAGCAATCTGGGCATCAATCATAGAGTCGCCCATAACTTTCAGCACGAAATGATTGTCTTGAGTGAAAAGCTCTGTAAAATCAAATCGCTCCTTATGTTCCTCTGCTGTTCTTAGGGTCCCCGCTGCAACCCATCCAGCCATTTGCATACCTCGGCTGTGAGGTGATTCAGTAACCAGTTCAATGGCTCGTGACATGTTTCGGCCTCTCGTGATAAGCCCTTTCTTTTCGAGAGCTTTGAGGTGGCAGACAACACCGTTGGGAGAGCGAATGGAAAAGGCCTCACCAATTTCTCGAACGGTTGGGCCGAAACCTCGAGAATAAATCTTGTCACGGATAAATTCATAAATCTCCATCTGCCGGGCCGTCGGCATGTCGCTTGTGTCTTGGCTTTCTTCTTCCGGTTGAAGCAATCGGGAGAGGCCTGAAGCCGGGCGATTGACCGAGGTGTAGGCACGAGCACGCGATGCAGTACCAGACACGCGAGAAGAGGTTTTTTTCTTCGTGCTGTGGTGCGATGCTTTCGAAGCTGGTTTTTGGGATCGTGGCATGTCTCGTACACCTTGAAGGCACAGCGCTATGAGGACCTAAACATCCATATCCTACTATACGGAAGTACATTGTCAAGATCGTTTTCGGCATTGGGCCCCGAAAGACTTCAGTCACCTTTTCGTGAAGTTAGCCACTACACTAATAAAACCGTTCTGCTCATACCTTTATGCCACACGAACGGTCTGCTTCTTTCACCTAATAGGGGAGACGAATGGTCACTCGTTGCGCAGTTCAGAGAGCTAAGTTTGGTACTGGCTGTCGATTGAAATCTGTAATCTTCGGTACAGCAATATGTTTCGTTGTTCAGTTGGTCGGATCGTTCGAAAGCAATTACGTATTTGCTGACGAAGAGAGATTCATTGCCGGAATTAGCCTTACGGGATCTTTATCAGACGGAGTTGGTCAGGAGGGACTTCTCGGAGACGTTGCCCCACGATTGAGTCGCATGTTAAAGCGGTTAGAAGATGCAGCGAAAGATGAAAGTGTGCGGGGAGTCCTTCTGTCTATTCAATCTCCCCAACTCGGTCGAGCCCGGGTTTTAGAATTACGCGAGTCGGTTCAACATATCCGCGATCAAGGAAAGCCAGTTGTTGCACATCTTATAAGCGGTGAACCTCTTGACTACAGTGTTGCTGCAGCGTGTGACAGAATTGTCATGCCACCCGCTGCAACGCTCGCCATTAC
>Ga0315315_10000871_pt1 | contig 26925 bp, 15 predicted proteins | sample M140m3416metaG_FD_203699 | JGI IMG/M metagenome (GOLD analysis project Ga0315315, IMG submission 203699) | Ammonia-oxidizing marine archaeal communities from Monterey Bay, California, United States - M1 40m 3416 | ecosystem: Environmental > Aquatic > Marine > Intertidal zone | place: USA... | reverse complement strand
CAGTTCTATGTGAACTCCCCGATCTGCTCCCCGTCTCGGGTGGCTGTCTCTACGGGGCAGTACCCGCAGCGATGGAAGATCACGTCTTACCTGTCGAATCGTAGACACAACGAGCAGCGAGGCATGGCGCAGTGGCTCGACCCGAAGGCACCAATGCTGGCGCGAAGCCTCAGGCAGGCAGGCTACGCCACCGGGCATTTTGGCAAGTGGCACATGGGCGGGCAGCGCGATGTGGCTGAAGCACCGCGAATTACGGACTATGGTTTTGACGCATCCCTAACAAACTTCGAGGGAATCGGCGCGAAGCTACTGCCGTTGACGAAAACCGGCGACGGAAAGGTCGGTAGAATCTGGGGCAACGCGGTTAATCTTGGCGAACCAGTGATCTGGATGCAGCGATCAGAGATCACCAGGGGTTTTATTGATGCGTCCATTCCCTTCATGGAAAAGGCCCTGGCCGCGAATAAGCCCTTCTATGTCAATATTTGGCCCGATGACGTTCACAGCCCCTTCTGGCCGCCAGCGGAGGAATACAACGTGGCCAAAAGCAAAGGGAAACGCGGCCTGTACCTGGCGGTACTCGAAGCGATGGACCGACAGTTTGACAAGCTATTCAAACACATTCGTGAGAATCCACAACTACGGGACAACACACTGATCCTGATCTGTTCTGACAATGGGTGCGAGCTGGGCGCAGGGCGTGCCGGCCCGCTGAAGGGTTACAAGACTCATTTGTTCGAGGGTGGCATCCGCTCGCCGCTGGTAGTGTGGGGACCAGGCTTATTGGCGAAGGACGCCGTCGGGACTCGAAACAGGGCCTCGATGTTTTCAGCCATCGACCTCGTTCCGTCTGTGCTCAGGCTGGCCGACGCCAAAGCTCCGGCGAACACAACATACGACGGCGAGGACGTCCTGGACACGCTGCTTGGCAAGTCGAAGATTGGGCGCAAGGCGGAGATTTACTTTCGCCGTCCGCCAGACCGCAAGAACTACTACGGCTTCGACCAGCTCCCGGACCTGGCCGTGCGAGAGGGACCCTGGAAGCTTCTTTGCGATTACGACGGCAGCCGGCCTCAGCTCTACCATGTCCCGGATGATCCTGGAGAGGAAAAAAACCTGGCAACCGTGAAGCCGGAATTGGTTAAGGAGCTGACGGCAAAGGTCCTGGCGTGGAACAAGACCATGCCTGAAGACAACGGTCTGGAACTGGGCAAGGTAACAGTGAAGACGAAGCCCCCCGCGCGCAAGGAATATGTATTGAAGCAGGGCACTGATTTGTCGGGAAACAATGCCCCGCGGTACGCTGGTCGAAATCTTATCATCACAGCCACCGTCGATAGTAAAGGTACAGATGGAGTGATCCTTGCTCAGGGCGGAGATAAGGAAGGATACGCACTGTACATCCGCGACGGAAAACCGGTTCTGGGCGTCCGTCGCGACTGGAAGCTGACAGAAGCGGTTGCCGAACACGAACTCCCTGCTGGGTCGGTGGAAGTTATCGCTACCATCTCGAAAAAGGGAATCATGAGCATTTCAGTCAATGGCAAGCCCGTCGCGAGTGCGGACGCGAAGTGCGTCCTGGCTAAAGCGGGTGACGGTCTGCAGGTTGGTGACGACCAGATTAAACCGGTGGGCAAGTACACCACCACGATATTCGCGGGCACCATCAGCAAACTTAAACTGAAATTCGACTAGGCACGATCAGCTAGACGCGATCAGCAGTTGCTCAACAATCGGAAAATTCGGTTGCAACGCCCGCAACGAACGGTCCGCGGAACCGAGGCCAGTCGTCAGTGATTACGACGGAATTTGCGAGCATCAGCCAGGCGATGCCATGTTTCAGAAATTGGTTCATTCTGATCGTCAACGTCAGCTGATGGGGGCGCCGGTCACGGTCCTTTCCTCGATCACCGAACCAGGGTTCATTCGTCAAACTGCAGCGCAAGAGCGGAATAAGACGAGATTTCCTTGTTCCCTTCGACCGCTTGCATTTCCGGATAGCTGACCAGGAAGTTGTTGGAGTCGATGAGGTTGATGAGGTAATGTGTTGTGCCCGCCGGAAGCCGGGCCGAAACTTTTCCATCAACAGTTATGGTCGCCCGAACGCGATGCCATTCTTCGTCCCGATGGCCGCCGTTTGTGGTGTAAATCAGATCGGCTCGGACGACGCTGGCTCCGTTCTGGCGATACGTGAATTCGACGGTGTCACCAGTGCGGCGACTCGTCAGTGCTGTGGGGGCTTTGACTCGTTTGGGTAAACGCAGGCAATGCGGATTGTAATAGGGATAGCTGGCCTCCATCTCGGTGAGGATTTCGGTCAGCCGCCGGTTCATGGTAGCCGCCTTTTCAGGCATGGACATGGCCAGGTTACTGAATTCTTCGATGTCAGACCGGACATTTCTGCTGCCGGAATTTGAGTAGAGCTGATAAAGCTCCAGGGTAGGTTCGTCGAAATAGTTTCGCACCAGCTTAAAGTTGCCGATCCGGATCGTGCTTTCCTGTGCAGAGGAGTTCGGGAAGTGCCAGACCATTGTGTCACGGACTTTGTCGCTGCCGGGTTCGCGAATCAGCGAGGCGTCGGTTGGATCATTCCACAGAAGTGTGCTCAGGTCGCATCCGTCGAAGTGTTTGCCAGTTGGTGTGTCGGCTCCTGTCAGCGAAAGAATCGTCGGATAGAAATCGAGTCCATTTACCATCACGTCTGTCTGCACGCCCTGAGGAATGCCGGCACCGGTAATGATGAGCGGAACTCGCGTGCCGCCTTCCATCAGGGAAATCTTGCCCTTGTCGAGCGGATAGTTGTCCGTCGCGATTTCATTCGGGCCACCTTCCATACCTCCATTGTCAGACGTGAAGATGACATACGTGTTTTCAATCAGCTTATGCCCCGGCCAGCGAGGGTCGTCTGTGGTCTCCAGATGGTTCACAAGACGTCCGACGTAATAGTCGAGCAGTTCGACCATCGCGCAGTAAAACGGGTTGTTCTGGCCTTCGACTTTCCAGTTTGTTCTTGCCTCTTCGGTTAGCTCAACGCCAAGTTTCTTGACATATTTGTTGAGCAACGACTCACATCGTATCTGCCAGGGGGCGTGTACCAGCCAGGTGGCGTAATAGAGGAAGAACGGCTGGTTCCTTGCTTCTTCCACAAAGGCGACTGCGTCCTCGGTTGTCTGATCGAACGGGAAACCGTTTTCATCCATGCGATAGGGATCGTTGGCCTGACGAGTGGCGAAGCCAGCCAGTCGGTCCGGCATGCGGTTTTGAACTCCGCGGCTGACACGCGAGTAATCGAATCCCTGGTCGGTCGCGGCGGGGAAAGAATTGTGATTTTTTGACATGTGCCACTTGCCGCTGTGTCCGGTGACATACCCGTATCGCTTTAGAGTCTTCGCCAGTGTCATTTCGTCAGCCGGCATTCGAGCGGTGTACCAGGGTGACATGTAGGCCCAGCCGCGAGTGTGATGAGGACGCGGCGGCTTGCCTCCTGAAACATGAGTCATTTGCGCGCGAGCGGGATGAGTCGAACTTATAATCGCGCAGCGACTGGGGCCACAGGTCGGCGCTGGAGAATACGCTTGCCAGAACATGACGCCCTTTTTCGCAAGGGCATCAATATTGGGCGTTGCCATCGGACAGGGCTTGTCGATGTCGTAGCACTTCACATCCTGCCAGCCAAGATCGTCGGTCAGAATAAGAACGACGTTGGGCTTTTCCGGCCGCTCCGATTCTGCAGCGGTCGGAACGATTTGAAACAGTACTATCAGAGTAGTTGCTGCCATTCGAACGATCATGGTTTTACTGAAGTTCTATGGAGTCTGGAGTTGTGACCGTACTGCATTCGGGGCGACCTGTTGGATGACATTGGAGCAGATTGGTGATCGGGATGTGTATTCAGGAAGCGGACAGAGCATCAAGCAACAATGTCAGAAGTCGGTCGACTTCGTTCTCTGTTTCAGGGTCGAGACTCCAGGCATGTGGTTCGCGTCTCCGAGCAGTCTTGAAAACGCCGCGTTTTACGAGGATGTACTTTTCGATGGCGAGAAAACCGTCCAGTCCTGCCTGGAGTTGCAATGCGACAAGTGCGCAGATGGGGAAGTAGATGCGGTACGCTGTTGCGTCATCCTCGTTTTTCAAAGCTTCCCACAAAGTCGCGATGCCATCCAGTAAATCAATGCCTGGCATCGTGCCAATGACGCCGCGTCGGAACGCATCGATCAGCAGAATGCCGCCCGAACCGTCGAACATGCAGGCTCGACCGTCACTGGCGTCTCGCAGATTAGAGATGTTTGGTCCGATGGGCGCGCCTTCCGGTTTGAACAGGACTTTCTGAGGCCCGTATTCATCCAGCAGGCGAACGTAGAATTCCGTGGGAATCGATGCGCCGACGTAAGACGACGCGTCCTGAACGATGAGCGGCACGGGCACGGCATCTGCCAATGTACTGAAGTACTTTTGAAGTGCTGCCAGTGGCAACGCTGTTGCAATGGGCGGGATCGCCATGATGGCATCACATCCGGCATCAACAGCAGCCTTCGCAAAGTAGACCGCCTGTTTAGTACTCTCCGCCCCGACGCTGGCCACGACGATTCCTCGGCCCGCCGTCATTTCCACAATCAACCTGTTTAGTTCGACTCGCTCTTCAGACGTCAGCCGAAGGATCTCAGACACCATTGCTGAGCACACTCCGCTGACGCTTTGTTCGAACGCCCAGTCAATTTCCCGGTGCAGGCTGTCACGATCGACCTCGTCGTTCACGTCGAACGGTGTGTGCAGGATCGGGAGGATACCTTCTATGTTCGGTGTCACGTTCATTGATTGTCATTCCTGGTCGGACCAGGGGCGGCGACTCGTTAAGCAACTACCAGGCCGAACCGTGACCAGTCGCCGACGCTGCCGCCCTGATAGAAAACGCGTTGTTGGGTTTCCAGTTCGAACAGATGCTTCCTGATTTTGTCTTCGTTGATTTCGACACCCGGCCCGGGTGTTTGGAGTTACGGTTCGCGTTGTTTCATTGACGTTGAATCCTTCTTCCACAACATCATTCCGCCAGGGGACGTGCATTGTGCACCGACTCGCAGATGATTTAACTTGACTGAGAAAAACCGAACTCCAGAGACGGCTGTGCATGGCAGTCCAGCGTCGCCTCGCCTCAACCGTATACCATCCTCGATGGTCGGTGACAATTTTGACGAAGACTCACTTACACATGTGGGCGTGACAGGCATACGTTTTGATCGCAGTGACACTCATGCTGTTAGTTTCAGTGTCCGCTTGAGAGCAGAGGTCCAGCACGCGTTTGGAACAGGTAACCCGAAGCCTCAGAGGGGATCTGTATCGGCTGATTTCGCCCAGCTAATACTCTCGCTGAGGCTTCGGATTACCGATGCCCGGCCGAGCGTAGACATCCAACTCTATATTTTACTTTGTCCTCAATATACTTGTCTTTGTAGCCGAAGACAAATATGCTGGTGGCATGTCAATCGCGACGTACATCAAAGACGACCTCGCGGCTCAATTGAACTCAGGGCGTCAGCTGCCGATTGAACTGACCCTTGATTCGCTGGCGGGTTACTACAACGTCAGCTTCACGCCCGTACGTACCGCGATCGGTGAATTAATCGACGAAGGGCTGCTGGAGAAAGGTCCGAATCGCCGGTTGAAGACCACTGACTCACGTCGCAACCGAAGCCGATCACGCCAGCCGAAGCCGCCTGACCCGCCACGTGATCCCTATGAAGTCGTTTCCAGGGATCTGGTGCAGCTTAGTCTACGGGGCGATGCGGCCTATCTCCGTGAGGAAGCGACGGCCGAGAAGTACGCCATCAGTCGGTCAGTGATGCGCAACATACTGCATCGACTGGCTGGCGAAGGAATGCTCGATCACATTCCACGACGTGGCTGGCGTCTGCGTCCGTTTCGGCAGGACGACCTGCAGGCATTCATTGAAGTGCGTGAGGTGCTGGAACTGAAAGCACTGGAGTTGGCTCGGCCAAAACTGGATGCCGCTGAACTGCAACGCATGCTCGATTTGAATGTGCCGCCGGCACCATCCGGCGTCTCACCAGGTGTCGATGAATCTTTACACGAATATCTGATCTCGACCGCCGGCAACGCTTACATCAAGGACTTCTTCGATCGTCAAGGTCGCTACTACCGACTGTTGTTTGAGTGGGAAGATCACGATGGCACTGTTGCGATTGAGACAATGCGTCAGCACCACAACATTTTGACAGCATTACTACAAAAGAACTGGTCCAGGGCAAGGAAAGCGCTGTCGCATCACATACTCGACAATCACCCGATCCTGAGCCAGATCGTAGGCTTTTCTGGACGGAGAGATAAGAGATGACCTCACCACCATCACGACGTCAATTCTTGAAGTCTGTTGGCCTCGCCACGTCTGCGCCTGGGCTGGGACGTGTGGCACTGGCACAGGAAAAGAGCCAGCCACAGAAGGCCGCCAAGGATAGTGGAACGCAACCGCAGAAATTTCTCTGTGAGTTGATGATCTGCGATTACGTGCAGTTCAAGCTGTCCAGAGTAGACACGCATGGGAAAGTCATCTGGGAACACCGTCCGCAAGGAAAAGTGTGGGACTTCGTTCTCACGGACGACAACAAGCTCATCTACCCGATCATCACCGACAAGCAGGAAGTCCGCTGCATTGATTTAGAAAAGACCGTGAAATGGTCCTGGCCTTATGCCAGCGAGTTCAAAGAGATCATCAATATCACCGGGCATCAATCACAACTGATTGTGAGTGGCCAGCAGCCGTCCGAGGCCATTTTGATGGACCTGGATGGAACGATTCGAAAGAGGCTGCCAATACCCGCCAGGTATAAGCATCATCATGGCCAGCTGGGAAACGTGTATGCCATCGGCAACGAGCACTATCTGGCGCAGCTTTGGGGCGAAGGGACGGCTCTTGAAGTCGATGGGAACGGCAACGAGGTCTGGCGATACCAGGTGCCAAAATCCGGAAACGGTCGTTACCCGGCGGGGACCATTCAGGATCTTCTGCGACTGGACAACGGCAATACCCTGCTGGCCTGTGGGACTCAGACGCGTTTACTGGAAGTGGATCGCTCCGGAAAGATTGTCTGGGAATTCACTGGCAACGATCATCCCGAACTCAATTTTACCAATGCCTGTAATCTGCAGAAGCTGAGAGAGGGCTGCGTTCTGGTTACCAACTTTCTGCGTGGCAATTCAGGCCGCGGCGCACATGCCTTCAGACTGACAAAAGACAAGCAGGTGGACTGGACGTTTACCGACCACAGGAATTTTACCGCCGCCAGTCAAGTGTGGGCGATCGAGCCAGGTAAAGAACTCGTTGGGAGCCGGGTAAACGATTCTAAAGGCAATGCTGCAAAATGAGCGAACGGTATGAGACCACTCACCTGTGTGCCGTCATGTTGCTTCGGGGATCATTCATGAGACTACAGAAATCGCTCCGCGGTAGCCTTCTGCTGCTTGTTATCTCCGTCGTGTTCGCAACACGCATGGTTCGCGGAGAGGTTGAATCCGACGTCGACTACCTGACGGAAATCAAGCCTCTGTTGCGTGACAAGTGTTTTTCGTGCCACGGTTCGCTTAAGCAGGAAGGTGGTCTGCGACTGGATGCGGCGAGCCTCATTCAGAAGGGCGGCGAGAGCGGTTCGGCTTACGCCGCCGACGCTGTTGCGAAGAGTCTCATTCTGGAACGAGTCACCGACGATGATGACAACCGGATGCCGCCGGCGGAGGACGGCTCGCGACTGACGGCGAAAGAGGTCGCAAAGCTAACTGCATGGATCAAATCGGGAGCCACAGCACCCGATGAAGTGATCCCTGAACATCCCGCGGGGCACTGGTCCTTTCTGCCGCCCTTAAAGGCTGATGTGCCGAGCGTTTCGGCTGACTGGATTCGCAGTGATATCGACCGATTTCTCGCTGGCGAGCACAAACGCGTCGGAGTCAGTGCGGTTGCTGAGAGCTCGCGTTCGATGCGCCTTCGACGAGCGTCTCTCGCACTGACTGGCCTGCCGCCGACTCCGGTCGAACGACGTGCTTTTCTCGATGACGAATCCAACGGCGCTTTTGAGAACGCGGTCGATCGTTTACTGGCGAGTCCACGATACGGGGAACGGTGGGCTCGGCACTTTATGGACATCTGGCGGTACAGCGATCCGTCCGGCTATGGCAAGGAAATCCGTGACGGTCGACAGCACATCTGGCGGTGGCGGGACTGGATCGTTGAGTCGCTAAATGCCGATAAAGGTTACGATCGAATGATCGTCGAGATGCTTGCCGCGGATGAGGCCTCGCCCGAGGATCAGGCATCGCTTCGAGCAACTGGTTTTCTTGCGAGGAACTGGTACAAGTTCAATCGAAACGTCTGGCTGGACAATATCGTTGAGCATTCTTCGAAGGCGTTCCTCGGTCTCACCGTCAACTGTGCTCGGTGCCACGACCACAAGTACGACCCGTTTGAACAGGCGGGTTACTACCGGATGCGGGCGATTTTTGAGACTCACGACGTCCGCGATGACCCGCTACAACTGGCAGCGGACGGCTCGGCAAACGGAATGCTCGTCCGGGTCTACGACGCTCATCTGGATCGAAAGACTTTTACGTTTCTGCAAGGCAATGAGGACCGCCCATCCACGGATCCGTTGCCTCCCGGTTTGCCGGAGCTACTCGGCGATCTGTCGGTCGAGCCTGTGTCCTTTCCGGTGACCGCCTGGTATCCCTCACTGCAGAAAGATAAGCGCGATGCTGCGCTCAAGGCTGCGAGAACGCAGATCGCTGCTGCCGACACCGGCCTCAAAAATTCGCGTGCGATGCTGACTGCGTCGCGAAAAAAGCTTGCAGATTTCAAGGAACCGAAGCCGTCGCTCGTTGATTCTTCAAAGAAGACTATAGCAGAAATATCCGTTGATCCCGGCACGCCTGTGCTAAGCGACGACTTCTCTGAACTGAATGCCGGTCAGTGGAATGTGGAAGGCGGAACCTGGTCGGTGAAAGGTGGGCGAATCGTCCAGTCAGTTGGAGTGACAAAGCAACACCGTCTGGTTTCGTCGGTCGATCATCCTCGCGACTTTCGAGTAAAGCTGCGGCTGCGGATTACCGGCGGTGAGACGTACAAGTCTGTCGGTATCGGCTTTGATGGACATGGGTTGGCGATGAACTCCGTTTATCTTTCGGCGTCCGGGGCGAAGGTGCAGTTCAGCAGTCAGGGCAACGGCGGTCGCTGGCAATACCCGGCCGCCGGAGCGGCTGTGCACTCGATTAAGGTCGGCCAGGATTACGTGCTGGAACTGGCCGTGCGGGACCAGTTGCTGAATGTGCTGCTCGATGACGAACTGAAAGTGGCTTACAACCTGCCGCACCGGAAAGCCGGAAAAATATCGATCTGGGCTTTTTCCGCGACTGCGGAATTCGATCAACTCGACGTCACGACGCTGCCACCGGAAACACAGCTTGAGCCAGCAGCCGGACGCTCGACAGTACCGTCGAAGTTGCTCACTCAAAAAGACCTGCAACTGGCTTTGAAAGTCGCCGAAGCCGAGGAGAAAATCGCTGTTGTACATTACCGTGTCACTCAATCCGCAGCAGCCTCGCTCGAAGCACGCATCGCAGCAGAGACCGTGAAGTTTGGATTGGCCGAAGGCAACGTCGACACACTGGCCGTGGCCGCTGGACGTGCGATTCGTCAGCACGCCGTCGATCAACTTTCCGAGCAGGTCGCGCAGGCTCAGCTGAAGATTGAGCAGGCCCGGCAGAAGCATGATACCTCGACGGCGGCGATTCGAGCGAAAGCGACATCAGAACTTCAGATGGCGGAAAAACAGATCGCGGATGTGCAGAAAAAGCTGGCTGTTGCGAAAGAGCAGTTCGACAACGATTCAAAGCAGTACGCTGCGCTCGGTCCACAGTATCCGAAAATCAGTACCGGCCGCCGCCTCGCCTTTGCGCGGTGGATCACTGGTCGAAGTAATCCGCTCGCCGCGCGAGTTCTCGTCAATCACGTCTGGTTGCGTCACTTCGACACACCGCTGCTGGAACGCGCATTTGATTTCGGACTACGGTCGGAGAAACCTCGTCATGCTGGGCTGCTCGACTGGCTGGCGGTGCAATTTATGGAAGATGACTGGAGCCTGAAGAAGCTGCACAAGCGGATCGTCATGTCCGGCATCTATCGACTGAGTTCTTCATCAAGCGCAGCATCGGTCGCGACACGAGCGGCTGATCCCGACAACCATACGCTGTGGCGAATGAATGCTCGCCGGATGGAAGCCGAAGTCGTGCGTGACAGTGTGTTGTCGCTGGGAGGCAGCCTCGATCTGACGACGGGCGGCCCACCTATCGAGCACACGCAGGGGCAGAAAGTTCTTCGCCGCAGCCTGTACTTTCGCCAGAACAAGGAACAGCAAATGACGTTCCTCAGCCTGTTCGATGGAGCGAAGGTCAACGAGTGCTACCAGCGGAAATCAACGGTCGCTCCGCAACAGGCCCTTGCTATGTTCAATAGCCACATCGCGGTAGAGCAAGCGCAGAATATCTCTGGAATTTACAGCACACTAAACGGCAGCGAGCTGGTCGAAGCGATGTTCGGACACGTGCTCTGTCGCGAGCCCAGCTTGGAAGAACAGGCTGAGTGCACTCGGTTTCTTACAGAGTTCAATGGCGGCGCAGAGGCGCGACGTCAGCTCGCCCTGGTGCTGTTGAACCACAACGACTTCGTGACAATCCGATGATGGAAAATCTGATGAATAATTCTGCAAGACCTCGCCGGCGTTTTCTCTCCGATCTCGGAACTGGATTCGCGTCGTTGGCGCTCGGATCGATGCTGCAGCAAGACGGATTCGGAACCCAACCCAACTGGGCTCCGCCGGATGGTCTGACCCATTTTGCTCCGAAAGCGAAAAGCGTGATCTGGCTGTTTATGGCTGGAGGCGTCAGTCAGGTTGAGACGTTCGATCCTAAACCTGAACTGACGAAGCATGGCGGGAAGACTATACCGGATACGCCGTTCGCCAGCGTGCTCGAATCGCCCTACATTAAGAATCGCATCGAGCTGGTGAAGGGCGATGCCAACGGAAAAATTTACGACAAGCTTTATCCACTGCAGGTCGGTTATCAGAAACGCGGCGAAAGCGGTATCGAGGTCAGCGACTGGCTGCCGCATCTTTCTGACTGTGTTGATGACATGGCAATCGTTCGGTCGATGTGGACGACGGCAAGCAATCATGACGCTCAGCTGCAGTTTCATACTGGAAGAAACCGCTTCGACGGTTTCTTTCCGACGATTGGCGCCTGGGTGCATTACGGACTTGGTTCGCTGAATGACAGCCTGCCGCAGTTCATTGTTATGGGGAACAAGATTGGAGACTGCTGCGGCGGCAAGGGGACGGAAGGAGCCGATTACCTCGGCCCGGAACACGATGGAGTCACTCTGTCGGTCGATCCGAAGAACCCGCTGCCGTTTGCAATCCCTGCCGCAGGTGCTGGCTCGGCCGAGCGATTGAAAGCACAGCAACTACTTGGTCGTCTTAACCGGCTTACGGCCGGTGACTATCCGCACGATGCTGCGCTGGCGGCTCGCATCAAGTCTTACGAACTCGCCTTTCGCATGCAGACAGCCGTGCCTGATGTTGTGAATTCGCTGGGTGAGACTGCAGCGACTCACAAGCTCTACGGGACAAGCGGCGGCCCAACTCAGTCGTTTGGACGGCTCTGCCTGACAGCGAGACGCCTCGTCGAACGTGGAGTGCGCTTCGTGCAGATTTATCACGGCGGTGGTGGTGCCGGTGCCTGGGATGCTCACAGTAATCTGCAGACGAATCACGCGAAGAACTGCCAGCAAATTGATCAGCCCATCGCAGGACTACTGAAGGATCTCAAACAGCGAGGCCTCCTCGACGAAACTCTCGTCGTTTGGGGTTCAGAGTTCGGACGGACTCCCGGCGGTCAGGGTTCAAATGGCCGAGGCCATCACAACTTCGGTTTTTCCGTGTGGATGGCGGGCGGCGGGATCAAAGGTGGAACGGTTCACGGAGCGACAGACGAACTGGGCTTCCACGCCGTCGAGGATCGGCACTACGTGACCGATATCCATGCAACAGTGATGAAGCAACTCGGCCTCGATCCACACCGACTGGAAGTACCAGGTCGCAAGCGTCTGGAAATCGACTACGGACATCCGATTGATGAAATCATTGCGTAGCGGTTCTGGCCCCTGGCGAGGGGGTAACAGTCATCGCGTAGGAGTAACCCGTTGTGCGCATCGACGCATTAGGTCAAACCTATCGTGTCCTGAAACTCCAGGAACGGTAATCCCAACTCTGGCCTTCATCGTGAGTGACAAAGAGCCGGTAGTGGTACGTTGTGCTTGGCTTGAGGCGGCGAAGTGTGAAACGATTGATGCCCTGAGAGACGTGTCTTTGTGGAGTGGCATGTTGCCAGGTTCTGTCCACGCTGAATAACTGTTTCTGAACGACCGATCCTCTCTGATCCGGCTTCGGCGTATAGGTCAGTGCGTCGAATACGCCGTAGTAGAGAATGGCTTTCGAGTCAGGGCCGGTCTTGCTGATGTCATATTCGATCGTCGCGTCTGTTGCGGTAACATCGATTATCTTTGACGAACCAAAATCGACAGGTAACTTGAACAACTGAGCTGTCTTTTCTTTCGTGAGATACTCCGGGATTTCGACTTCGGTGTCACCCTTCGGCCGCGGGCCCGGAGTGGTGATACCTGGGAATTCCGGCGAGTAGCACTCAATTCCGCCTGTGGCCATGCCCATCCATCCAGCCGTCAAGTAGTCGTCCATGTAGTAAACCCGTCTGGCATCCAGCATAACCCGTTCGCCACGTTTAATTTGTGTGATAGTCTGTTCGAGCTTTCTGTTCTTCCGAGTATTTGCGGGGAACTGTGCCCGATACCATCGGCCGTCACTGCCGTGAAACCAGCCGCGGCGTTTGATCTCGCGAACGACGTCTCCCGATCGTTGCCGGTTTGGTGGGCCGGGAATTTCGCAGAACGAACCTGTCGACGTCAGCGTGATGTGATCAAGCGAGTCGGCGGATTCAGGTTCGCGAATCAATTGTTTGCTCGGCTTGATGGCCGATGCGTACAGCTTCCAGCGACCAGCATCTTCGTCGTAGAAGTATCCGTAGTACGTTGTCAGCCCATTGGAGATTGTTACTCGCATCGCCTGGATAATGCGGTTGGCTCCGCGCGGATAGGCGACCGCGTTGCGGAATTTGATACCTGTGCCTTCGTGTCCAAAGCTGCTGTAGTCGGCGTCGCGTAGTGCAGTGCCGATCAACTGCGGCAGATGAGCGATTGGTGGAACCTCGGTCGCGTTACGCCCGGTGATCCACATGGAGAAGTTGAATCCAGCAGCTTCGGGAACTCGGCCGCTAACAAGAGATGTGCCGAAGTAGCCAAACGGAGTGGTCAGCGGCGAATAGCTTGACTCAGTGCTCACGGCCTGCGTCTCAAATACCCACATGTCGGGATCATTGCAGGACTCCGGTGCACTGTAGCGTGCATGCACTGCCGAAGGTCGCCAGCGTGTTCTAAGCAGACTTGCCTTTTCAGTCGCCGAGCCCGTTAAACGGATAAAATGAAGGCGGGTATTCGCCGGCGGCAACTGCTTTGAGCAATCGACTGTGAATGTCACCTTGCCTGGCTTTTTGAGCTCGAACGTCAGCGACTGTTTCTGTGGCCCAGAGGCATCAGATTTATTGGCGCTCATTTTTCGGACATCATCACCAATTCGAATCGTCCAGGTGTGCCCTGCTTCGTCAGGCGGAACGTGGAGGAAAAACTGAACTTCAATCTTTCCGGGTTGAGAGCACCACAGATGCCATCGAGCGATTCCACCTACTTCCGTGTTCCGTCCGGTCAGGTATCCGAATCTGTTGTTAATCAGTCTGTCATCACTGGCCAAACCAGGACGCTGGTCGCGAGCCTCGAAACACCTGTCAAAAAAACCGTTCGTTGCTGTAAGGTCGATGACGCCGTCTCTTGCCGCTTGCGCCATGTACCGAACAGGCGATGGGCTATCAGGCGTCGAATAGACGTCTTTGAGTTCAAATGCATCGAGTAAAACCTGTTCCGCTCCATCTGCCAGAACACGAGTGGTTTGCGTGGCGGAACTGATAGTCAGAACGAGGAGACAGACGCGCATGGACAAGATCCGAATGAAAGGAATTCTCTCAGCAACCTCTCATACCCTCGCAGATCACTCGCGTTCACGCACAATGAGGGCACATAAATCCGACAAGCTTATTGTCCGGTGTTCTTTTCCGCGACGGAGACCGATATAAGCGAGCCTCCGAAATGCTGAATTCCAATGACGCCGGGTTTATGACGGGTACGCAATGAAACAGAGATTGAATCTTCTGACGGTTGCAATTACGCCGTTGCTGCTTGTCGGATCAATCGAAGCAGAGGATAGAGTCGCGTTTCTCGTAGGAGGCGATCCGCAGTATCTCGCCGAGAAGTCGGCTTCCCCAACGCGGCTCGATCCGTTCTCTGAGCAGGCGGCTGTGCGGATGGTTCAGTTGTTGAAGCAGTTCCCAGGTCGAGACATCCCACAGCAGTTTGGCGGAGGTAACGTCAGTAGTGAAATTCGGGGACTTATTGTTACCGGAGATTTAATCGACAGTGCCGACAAGAACGGTGGACCTTATCCGGCAATGCAGCGGTTCGAATGGGAGCGTTTCATTTCGGACTTTGGAGTAGGTCCGGACGATGGCCGCATTCCGTTTCCCGCTTACGAATTGCACGGTAATCACGATGGCCCACAGGGCGATACGTTCGTCATTGACGAAATCATCCAGCGGAATAAGCAACGAATGGGAATCCATAACGAAGGTAACGGGCTGCACTACTCATGGGATTGGGGGCCTTTGCATCTGGTCAACCTTGGAATCTTTGTCGGTAGGGGAGAGAAGCGTCGCGACGATCACCACTACTCGCCTCGAGCCAGCTTTGGTTTTCTGATGAGCGACTTAACAAAGCACGTCGGTAACAGTGGGCGTCCGGTCATTCTGTCGTTCCATCTGCATCCAAACTGTCCAGAGTACGATTGGCCCAAAGAGGACCTCGCCGAGTTGTGGGAGATCACACAGGCTTACAACGTGATCGCTCTATTTCACGGGCATACTCATGGATCGCCACCGAAACGTCTGCGATGGGACGGCAAACAATTCTCGTCCAGGCTGGAATCAGGCGTCGACGTCTTCGATCCCGATGACCTGGCGGCTGCAAAGTCTGATCGTCGCAATTCGGGAACGGGGCAGGGTCTGCGGCATGGTTTTCTTTACGTCGAGTTGATCGACGAGGCAGGTGCGAAAAACGATCGGTTTGTCGTCCGCAGCTATGCCACCAGAGACAACTGGGCGACTCACAACTGGGACCGGATGTGGACGAAATCTGTCAGAATCCCAGACATCGACTAAGTAAGCTCGCCTGAAGACTCTTCACTTAACGAGCTGGATTCGCTTTAAAATGGTGTGTCCTGCTTTGCTTGTCAGATTAATTTTCTGTTTGGTCGCCTCGTCCAGAATCGTGATTTCAAACGTCGCGATCTTTGACCACTCCAGCATTTTTTCGTCAGTACTCCCGAAGTCTTCTCTTCGAATGAGAACTTCCTGGGGACCGTCACCGCTGATGCTCTTCACAGATGAGAAGTCGCCGAGATTATTCTGTCTGCTGAGAAATTTACTACCGGCGTTTAGTCGCAGTAACAGACGTTTGCCTTGCGGATCGATCGTCAGGGAAAGCTTCCTGGTGTTGGAGCGAATCAGTTCCGGGTTCTGGAATTTGTAGGTTTTGATGGACCGCTGGTTTCTCGTGGACCAGTCCTGAATGCCATTGCTGAAGTCTTCGAACGCCGTCCGGATTTTAAGCAGCTTTGTCAATGCTTGCAGGTTGACCGACTTCGGAACAATTGACTGTTCAATGGAGTTTAACACAAAGGTTGAGGTTTCCCCCCGCTCAAGCGGGACGGACTGCGGCAGGCGATAGCGGCATAACGCGAAGACATATAACGGAAGATCATCGTAGACCGGCAACTGGACCGACCAGCGTGGAACAGATCGCTTTGCACCAGATCGTTTCGCATCAGCCTTGTTCCAGAACCGCGTTCTCGAATTGGGGTCGTAGCTGAAATAAATCTCCGTGTCCGTGAGTCGATTCTGATCGGCGGGAGTCACTGTGAATGTTGCCGTGCCGCCACTCACGTCGAATGTCGATGGTGGCGTTACAGGAATGTTCTGATCGATTCCTTTCAGGTGCTGGTTGAACCATTTATTCAGGAGTACCCATTGTTCCGGACCGGGTCCGTGGTTCTGGTGAATGTTGGTGGAAACTCGCCAGTCGCCGTGTTTCAGTAAGGCCATTGACTGATAGATGCGTTCGAACGTCGAGTGAAAATCATTGGACGAGCTGATGAACAGCACAGGGCATTCCACCAGCGGCCAGTACGCGCTGGCGTCGACGGTGTTCTTGTAGAGTTCCAGATTCAGGAAATGTGCACGAATGCTGCTCCCTTCAATGCCTCCTGGAAAGTCCAGGAACTTGAATCCTGATCCGCCTACAAAAGGGACGACTGCTTTGATCCGAGAATCGATTGCCGTCAGCGCTGTGATCATTCCGCCCATGGAGAAGCCTGAGAAGCCTATGCGATGGGGGTCGACTTCTGGTTGCTGTTCGAGAAACGTAATGGCCCGCCGAGCCGCGACAGTCAGTAGAAACCAGTTGGAATTCCGTGGACTGGCGACTGGATCGATGGAGTGTTCATCCGGTTGAAGATTCCGCTTCCAGCCTTTCCGCAGTGCTTTGGAGTAGAATCGAGGCCCCTGTGTCGGATCGACTTTTCCCCAGTCTGTGTTGATATCGATCCCCGGCTCCATCGGTCGACCGAGCCAGTTGATATCGACTGTAGCAAATCCCTGTTTCGCGAAGTAGATGCCGCGACCGCGTTCGGCTCGCTGCCCACCACCGTGGCTCCACACGAATGCCGCGTTCTTCTGTTTTTTATTGTCTGGAAAAGAGTAGTAAGCAGCGATGCGAGCGTCAGCTCCTTTAAAAGAGCCGACCTTGAACGTCACGTACCGCGTGACAACTCCGTCTGCCTTCCACTCTTTGACAACCGTGACGTCGAGCGGTTCTTTGCGAGCGTCAAAGTCTTGCCAGAGGTCAACCACATTCTGCGGAACGTTGCCTGGTTCATACTTCCTGAAGGTCTCGGCAGCCTGTGTGTTTAACGTGACGACTGCCATGCCAAGCCAGAAAACGGCAATACACCGCGATCGTTTGAAGTTTTGCAATTCCATATCAGATATCTTATTCATTGTTTCGAGGGCGCAGTCTGCTGTAAGCCGCTGGCCGCGATTGGGAAGCCTGTTTCCTGTCCTTCTCGATAGCGTGACTTTTCAATCGACGTTTTTGAGACCGGGGTTTGTAATTGCCTGATGCAATTCGTCGATCAGTGTCTTCTGTTCGCCAGTCATTCTGACGGCGGTATCAGCGGACGCTTGTTGCTTTATTCCTTACAGGCCCTCGACGAGTGCCTGCTTTTGTTTGGCTTTGCGGCCTTCCCTGTGCTCATGCGTCAGGACTCGTCCAGCTTTTGCCGAAGCTTTGATACGTAATTCTTTTGTCAGTCGGTCGATGTTAGACGTGATCTTCGGATTCGGGTTGTTGATCGTGCAATCACCGTACCCCATGTCATCCGCATAAATGACGATGATGTTGGGCTTCTCGGCCGCCCTCGCAATGACAGAGAACAGCAGAACGATTATCAGGGGCACGAATCTCATCGTGTTCTGTATCCGATGGGTGACCTACTTGAACTGAAGATCGCTCAGTTTCACCCCGAGGGAGTGAATTGCTTTGCCATCGATGTTGATAACCGTGTATTTCACCGTCGGGTCGTCTGCTTTCAGATCGAAGTCAACACGCCCGAACGACTGTTTCTCGTTGTACCCGAACAGCGACGACTTGATGATTGGGTGCACATGCTGGTTCGTGAGCCGCGACGAACTGAATTCATACAGCGGGTACATTCCTTCGATCTTTGTGTCGACCCGGTATGCGTCGGAGCGGTGCCGGTCCGCAGAGAGAATGATGACGCCCTGAATCTGTTGATCCGCGATGAACTGGTAGATCCTTTGCCGTTCACCGTCGTACCCGTCCCAGGTGTCTTTCGATCCTGGTTTGACTTTTGGAGCCATCGGAACGTTGGAGCAGATGACCGTAAATGTCGCTGGCTTGTGGGTGAGCGTCTTCTTGAGCCACTTCATTTGTACGGGGCCGAGCATGGACGGGTCGTCAGCCTTCGGTGACTCACGGTAGTAGCGACCGTCGAGCATAATGAAGTGGACATCGCCGATGCGAAAGTCATACCAGCATCCGGGATTCTTATCGCCGCCACCGTAGTACGGGTTGTCCCAGTTACCTTTGAAGACTTTCCAAACGTCGCGTTTCCAGGCAGGTTCGTCGATGGCTGGCCCGCCCCAGCCGTCGTTGGTGGTAAAGTCGTGGTCGTCCCAGATCGAGTAAATCGGTACACGTTTTGCGAGCTTCGCCCACTCCGGTTGACTCTGGCGTCGATAGTAATGGAACAGTTGCATTGCCGGAGTTTCCGGATCGTCGATGTAAACGTTATCACCCAGAAGCAGCAGCGCACGCGGGTCAATTGCGCCGATCGTGTTCCACATGTGCTCATTCTCCGGCACGTATCCTGCGCCTCCGCCGAACGCGATTGTGAACCGGTCCGTCGGTGCGTTCTCTTTCAGCGAGGTGTCCGGAAGCGTCCGGTTCCAGGGCCAGGTCCTAGCGTCAAATTTCCAGGCTCCGGGCTTACCATGGGCAATATCCAGCAGCAGTTTCGTGTGCGCGGGGTTCACTTTCGCCGCTTCAGACTTTTCGAGGTAGGCAATCGCTTCGGTGGTCTTGCCCTGCAGGATCAGTTTGAGGGCATGCGGGTGGATACGCTTAACCTGCCCGGTCACCTTCGCGGGCTTCTCGTTGTTTACTTTCGGCTTGGAAGCCTGAGCAAACAGAGGTCGCGACGTGATGGATGTAATCGTCAGGCCGGCGAGTAGCAGTAAGATCGGGATTCGTTTTCTTCTCATTGTCTCGTTTCACTCTGTTGGAGATCAGTGGTTGCTGTTCTTCAAGGCCCTTAGACAACGATGCGAATGGTTAAACGCATCGCACAACGTTTATGGTCGCCATGCTAAGCATAAAACGAGACGTGCTGCCAAGCGAAGCTTGTCTTCTTTGCGATGAATACGGCATTCGCCTTGAATCGGTTGCTCTATTTGTTTTCTACCTGGTCGAAAAAACTGAAGCAGGCAGACCTTCGCTGTTGACGAGGTTTGCTCCCTCGGGATTGGCTGCCCATGCGTAGCGTGCGGCAATTGGATTGTTAACGGATTTGCTGGAGATTCTGACTGAATCTTTACCAATTATTTCGGCTGTCGCCCAGTACCATTTTTTGTTTTCATTCTGAATTTCGAAACGCTCGACAGTTTTTCCGTCTCGAGACTTCAGTCCCGTTCCGACCGATTTGAATTTCACGGTAATCGCATTGCCTTCAGTCTTTGACTCAGTATACAGCGGTCCGGAATAGACCACGTCTTTCTGGTCATATTCATGAAACAACGCCCAGCGTGCGAGACGGGCACCAGGGGCCTGTTTATTCTTCGGATGGATATCGTTGGCCGCTCCAACATCATTAATTGTTGCCATGCCCGTCTTCGGCGTTGTGTCCAGTACGAGGCGCATCCGATTCTGCAGTAGCGGCCACGGGTCGTTGTTACCTGGCGCGGTTGTGGCCGTTTTAAAATTCGCAAGCTGGACGTACAGAAACGAAAAGTCTTTGCCCCATCGACTGCGCCAATCGTTGATCATCAGGGGGAGAGTAATGTCGTATGGAACTTTTCCTTCTCTGGCGTTGGCTTCGCCCTGGTACCAGATCACGCCCTTGATGGTGTATCCGACGAAGGGGTGGATCATTGCGTTGTAGAGAACGCCTGGTTGCCCCTCTGTCAGCAGAGGGCGTTTGGGTTTGCCGGGACGACGAGGGGCTCGTTTTCCGTCGGCCTTGCCTTTATCTCTCCAGGATTTGACAGCTTTGTTCCATGATTCAAGACGTTTCTCATATTGCTGATTGGCCTTTTCGAGATCAAACGTTCTGTCGGCTTCGAGTAGCCTGGCCACCATTTCTTTAGTCTCCGGAATGGAGCTGAGAGCTTCGCGACTAGTGAAGGTTTCCACCGGTTTGCCACCCCAGGCAGTCTTGATCACTCCCACCGGAACCCCGAGGTCTTTGTGTAATTTGCGGGCGAAGTAGTAGGCCACCGCGGAATAGCTACCAGTAGTTTCGGGCGAAGTAAGCGACCAGCTTCCTGTGATATTCTCCATCGGCTCCGCGGCGGTGACGCTGGGGGCATTAAACATCCGGAGTCCCGGATAATCGGCGGCGGCGATTTCCTCGGTGGCGTTGTCCGATCTCGAAACCGTAAAGGCCATGTTAGATTGACCGGAAGCCAGCCAGACCTCACCAACCAGGACGTCTTTGATTGTTAGAGTATCATTGTCGGACGTAATTGTGAGATCGGCCCCTTTCGAGTCTGCCATTCCCGTACCGATTTCGACGGACCATTTTCCGTTGTGGCCGGCCTTTGTTGCGGACTGTGCATTTTTGAAGGAAACAGTTACCGAAGCACCAGCGTCAGCCCGGCCCCAGAGTTTTGCTTTGCCGCCCTGCTGCAAGACCATGTGGTGACCGAAAAAATTCGGTACGGAGATTTCTGCAAATACCGGAGAGGCGAGGAGCAGGATTAAAAATGCGATCCGAAACTGTTTCATAGACTCACTCATGGTTTAGTAGTGATCAAAAGAGGGGCGTCTCAGCCAGCAAGGTTCGGCTTCCGCAGTGTGCTCTGTGGGGGCGTCGTTCTGTCCGGCTCAGGATTCAAGTGAAGAGCTCGCTCATCGAAATGCCTGTACTGTCTCCGAACTTTTCGATCGGCACGTCCATCGCGTTGGCGATTCTGACAAAGAGATTCGACAGGACATTCTTCTCTTCGTCGTAGGCGACGAATTGGCCGGTTTTGTGGCCCAGATGTTTGCCGCCGGCGAGAATGAGGGGGAAGTTCGTGTTGTCGTGGACTCGGGAAGTCGCGGCCCCCTGGAAGACGAGGCAACGGTCGAGCATCGAACCGTCACCCTCTTTGGTTTCCTTCAGTCGGTTGATGAAGTACGCGAGCTGTCTGGCGATGAACTGATCCCACAAACCCCAGTCTTTGAACCCGTCGTCACTCTTTGCGGCGGAGTGGCTGAGCTGGTGCAGGTCTTTACCCATGCCGATCTGCTTCGACAGGTTGTTGGTCGGCGCGGTGCCACCTTCCGATGCAATCTGATAAGTCGCGACCCGAGTGATGTCTGCCTTGAAGGCGAGATACATCAGGTCGTACATCGCACGGATATAGTTCTCCACATCCGTGAATTCGATCTCCAGATTCATTTCAGGCGGAGCTGCAGCAGCTCCCTTTTGAGCCCACAGCCTGTCATTCTCAATTTTCTTTTCCAGGCCGGAGATTGCGGCCAGGTACTCGTCGAGTGTTGCCTGGTCTTCTTTGCCTAGCTTTCGTCTGAAGTCTTTGGCGTCCCCGTATATCTCATCGAGCAGATTCTGCTTTTCCCTTAATCTAGCTTGTGCAGCCGGACTGCTCGCGCCGTACATTCGCTCGTAGATTTCCTGCAGGTTCGACCAGGCCGGAATCCCCTTGCCGTCCTCGTCGAACGACAACGTATAGGTCCGACTGATATTTCCGACGCCTCCGACGGTCGAAAGCGGCATGGAAGCCAGTTGCGTCTGGCCTCGATGATGCGTGCTGATGGCCTGATCAATGGAGATCGAATTGAAGGTCGTCTTACCCTTGACCATCTCTTCCGAAGTCAGGAATCCGGTTGGATTGACGTGCGCATCGCCGCTATTTCGGTTCAGAGGATGAGAGAGCCCCGATACGACCGAGATGTCGTCCCGATAAGGATTCAGTGATTCCTGACTGGTTCTGAATTCGTAGTCCCGGCCTGCTCCTCGGGGAAACCAGAACCAGTCTTCATGCTGTGGGTCGTTCTCTGGCGGGAGACTGACCCCGTTCGGAAAGAAGATGAATGCCGCTCGTTTGGGCAGAGCGTTGAGAGCCTGTTGTTCGTTCCCGGTGGCCATTGCATTCATGAATGGCAGCGCCAGCGAAATGCCGGTGCCTCGGAGAAACGCTCTTCGCGGTAAGTGCCAGGATTTCATCGCCATGGTCTCAATATCCTCTCTGAAACTGTTCGCTCTGAACGATGTTTCGAATAAGTGTCGGGACGGAGTAGCTACCTTCTTCGAAACGATCAAACAGGAGATTCACCAGGTCTTCGTCGTGGTATCCGATATCGCGTGAGAGTGCGGAAGCCAGAATTCGCTCTGTCAGGCCTTTGGCAAAATCACGCTTGCGGTGATTGACGAGGTAGTTCTTAAGTATAGCAATACCGTCGATGATCTTGCCGTCCGGCAGGGTCGATTCTCGATCGATCGGGACGTAGCTCTTTTCAAACGCTGGCTTTCGCTTTTTCTTCTTTCCCTTCTGCGGTGCGTTCGCCGCTTTGGACACGACGAGCACCTTCTCACGCCACGCTCCACTGGCATCGTAGTTTTCGAACGGAATGCCCCAGGGATCGATTCGCTGGTGGCAGCTCCGGCATGCCGCATTGTTTCGATGAGTAAACAGTTTTTCGTTCAGCGTCATTTTGTCGAAGCCCGGAATGCTCTCGTCGAGCGGCGGGACGTTGGCTGGCGGATCCGGCGGTGGATCGTTGAGAACTATTCCGGCCAGCCACACTCCGCGGAGAATCGCGTGTGAATTCATTCCGTCCGAATTGCCAACGAGAAACGTCCCTTGCGTCAACAAGCCTCCACGATGGCTCTCCTCATCAACATCGACCTTCCTGAATTCGTCGCCTCTGACACCCTTGAGCTGATAAAAGGATGCCAATGCCTGATTCACAAAAACATGATCGGCTTTCAGGAAATCAAGAGCGGTCGAGCCGTTTCTGAAGACATCGTTGACGGTTTCCAGAGTTTCCTGACGCATCAGATCCTTTAACGGATCTCTAAAGCGTGGATAGTACGTTCGATCGACGGCCACGTTGAACAGCAGTGAAGTCTGAAGCCACTGGTCCGTGAAGTGTTCGACAAACCTTCGAGACTTCTCGTCGGCCAGCATGCGATCGACTTGTTCCGCAAGCACCGAAGGCGTTGTCAGCCTTTCAGTCGAAGCCGCTTTCAGAAGTTGTTCGTCGGGGACGGAACACCACAGAAAGAATGCCAGTCGTTCGGCCAGTCTGTAATTTGCGTTTGCTTTTTCAGAGAGATCTCCGGGCATGCCGAGGTAGAAGAACCCGGGCGAACACAGAATCGATTTGTAGGTGCTCAGCAGAGCAATGATTGGAGATTCATCCTTCGCGTACCGGTCGTAGACGGCGTTGTATTGACTGAGTTCCGACTCGGTTGGCGATCGCCGAAACGCCTTTTCAAGAAACGAGGCAACGCTTCGTCGAATGTGATTGTCAATGTTGGACTCAGCGATGTCGGCAGGGACGAGCGTTGACGTCAAATCAGTATTGTTGTTTCCCTGATAGTCGAACGCTTCAAGATAGAACGGTTGTCTGGCTGAATTGGTGATCCGGATAAAGAAAGGGCGATCCAGAGCACGCGCAAATTCTGCAGGAAGATCATTGGGCCAAGACCTGAGCGAGTATGTCTTGACCTCGTCACCAGGCTGAAGACTTATCGTTCCCAGTGTCTGGACGACCTGGCGAGGGTCGACAGCCGAACGCTGAAAGCCAATGGAAATCAGAGCCTTCCCAGGAGTGTCCGTTTTTACCGCGATTGAGGTATCAAACACGTATCTGGAGATGGACGGGATTCGCAGATCGATATATCCGCCGACGTTGACCATCACTCCTTTGTCAGCACGTTCCACCTTCGCAACGGGGGGCTTATTTCGTTTGCCTTTGTCCGCGAAGGTCTCGGGCGGATTGACGTCCAGGTTCTCAATATCTGCGCTGACGCTATAGGGCTCGTAAGACGTGATGTCCTTCAACTCGTTGATGATCGACAGGATGACGTTGAGATAACTTTCGAGATGCGGGCTGCTGATCATCAGCAGTTGCGAATTGTTCTTGAGACCAGTTTCGACACTGGCCCCCTCTTCCGGCAGTGCGTTGACCTGTCGCTTAACTGAAGTATGCAGAAGGTCTTCCAGAGCGTAGCGAAGCTCATAACGCGTCAGGCGGCGGACGCTGCCGCGTTTGACCGTACTTCCGTACTTCAACGCCTTCTTGAACTCCGCATCCAGCCAGCGAATCATCAGGTCACGTTCAGCATCTGTCGGTTGCGGTTTGCCCTCGGGAGGCATTTCACCAGTGTTGAAGGCTTCCCGAACGTCTTCCCATTTCCCGAGATGCTCGCCAGCAATGATATCCGGATCGATGTTGTCCAATCCGATCTCGGCCTTGGGAGTTTTCCCACCGTGGCATCGCACGCAATACTTCTGAAGCAGCGGTTTGACCGCGTTATCGAACCCTTTCACGTCAGGCTTGAGGTCAGCACGCGCAAACTCTGACGTGCAGGCAACCAGAGTCGCAAGCAGAATCAGCTTGGTTTTCAACGACGAGATAAATGGCATTTTTGAATCATACTGTTCGCGAAGGCGCCGGCCGAACAACGAATGCGAAATTCTACCAGGATCACTTCAAACGACGGAGTCGATGTGTGGGAGGGCAAGCGTTTCATAGTACGGCCACACATTGAGGTTAGAAACAGCGCCCGATCGGAAATGCCAGAGCGGCTGAGTCTTAAACGAAGAAGCATTGCCCTGTTAATCCGAAGCAAGCGGCTGATCTTTTCATTTGTGGCCATCACAAACGTCACGATCCATTCCATTGAGAGAACAGGGTGTCACCTGGCCTCGAAGCTCAGGCCTTTCACTGGCTTCCCCTGTTTCGTGAGAGCACAGCTGAATCGCCAGCCTTTCTTGTGATCGATGACTTTAAGGATCAATTCATTTTCGCCCTTGTCGAGGTCGACTTGATTTCCTTCGACCAGTCGACCATTCAGCACGGTTCGGGCAAGGTCATCGCATTGCAGAACGAGCGTGACGGTCTGTTTTACTGGAGAGGTGACTGTCGTTCTGACGAATGCGCTGCAGTCGTCGTGTTCACCAATGCTGGCCTGGACATCGATCCGGCTGGGCTCGAATCCTTTTGTGATCGACATCCAACTGGCGTCTTTTTTGAATGCTGGGGCAAACGCTTCAAGGTTGTTGCTCGTTTTGTCATCGAACGGACCGATGATCTTCCACTTTGTAATGAGTCCCGCGACAGGCTTACGCGGAGATCGGGATGTTTGCTCGTCGGGGACAAAGACCTTTCGGCCCATCCAGCGTAGAAGACACTCATAGAGTCGGTTGTCTGAACGCTTGTGATTCCTGAGCGTCTCCAGTGTTGCATCGGCGATCTCGGTGTACCCCATGCGGTCCATCGTCCATGTCGCCATCATGCAGACTTCGCCAGCCTCGTCCTTCAATGCCTTTTCGATAGCTCCGTGGGCAGGCCTTGCATTCTCTTTAAGCAGGAACAAACCGCAGATGCCCCAGTAGCGAACTCCTTCGTCGGCATCAGCCATGGCTTCAACGAAGGCGTCGAGGTTCTTCGGGTCACGAGACAAAGCAAGGTCGGATAGATCGAGGTACCGTTCCAGCGGATAGAGTTCAGGAACACGCACCATGTCGTAGATGGTGAGATTATTCTCTTCTGCCCGCCGCACCCTCATCGCTTCGGGCAGCAGGCCGGAGTCGAACAGCTCAAGTTGTCGTCTCCGAAGTGCGGCCCGCAGTTCGGAGACTTTCTCCTGGCTCTCAGGATCGTCGATCAGGTTGTGAACGTTGTCGAAGTCTTCCGCGGTGTCGTAAAACTCTTCGGATACTCGAGTTCGGAAAAAGCGGCCGGTGACGGCGTTCGTTTTCCCTTCCTGATGATGCTTATGCCACGCGCGGGTCGCTCGCATCGTGTACATGTACCTGAGCTGCTGGCCATTCGGAGCCCAGGGCATGTAGTTTCTGATGTAGGCAAACCGCTCATCCCTCATGCCACGAACCATGTCGCATGCTTCGTCAGCGCGTTCGCGGAAGCTGAGGTGATAATCCGGCGCAGATTCGGTACCGGGACCAAGGAAAACTCGTCCCTGATATCCGTCAGGAATTTCGGCTCCCGCAAGGCTGAGCCAGGTTTTCGGCATGTCAACAAAACTGACAATGCGATCCACTGTCATCCCCGGCTTTTCAGCTGGCCACCAGTTCTTCCACTTCTCCGGAATGCGAACAATCAGCGGACAGTGTGTGCCGCTCGAGTAGAGAAAACGCTTGCTCCTTGCGATCACGCCGCCATGATCGGAGCAGTAGATGACGATGGTGTCTTCGTAGAGACCATCCTTTTTAAGAGATGTGATCACGTCGCCGACTTTGCGGTCCATGTTGGCGACGGCGTCGGCGTATCGAGCGTAAGTCTGCCGTACTTCCAGCAAATCCGGGTGATACGCATGCAGCGTCATCTTCGCCGGATCGTTGACTGTCGGAGTGTTCTTCGGAAAAGCACGACTCTCGTGGCTGTCGCCGATGTTCTTGATTGTGAAGAACGGTTGATTCGGTTGCCGCTTCTCCCACGGACCACCACCTTTCCAGGTGTCTTTGTCGTCGCGGCCACCGATGTTGAAATCGGTCTTCCCTCCATTCCCTACGAAATAGTCAGCCTTCTTCAGCTGGTCCGGGTAATAGGGAATTCTGTCGTGAGGAATCGCGTAGCGACTG
>Ga0315315_10000870_pt1 | contig 26935 bp, 36 predicted proteins | sample M140m3416metaG_FD_203699 | JGI IMG/M metagenome (GOLD analysis project Ga0315315, IMG submission 203699) | Ammonia-oxidizing marine archaeal communities from Monterey Bay, California, United States - M1 40m 3416 | ecosystem: Environmental > Aquatic > Marine > Intertidal zone | place: USA... | reverse complement strand
ATGGCCAAGGAAAAGTTTGACCGTAGCAAGCCTCACGTGAACATCGGGACCATCGGTCACGTTGATCATGGAAAGACCACGCTGACCGCAGCGATCACCAAGGTTCTCGCAGAGAGCCAGGGTACGACCTTCATGGACTACGCCGACATCGACAAGGCGCCAGAAGAGAAGGCTCGCGGAATCACAATCAACACAGCACACGTAGAGTACGAGACAGCAAACCGTCACTACGCCCACGTTGATTGTCCTGGACACGCTGACTACGTCAAGAACATGATCACGGGTGCAGCCCAGATGGACGGCGCGATTTTGGTTGTGTCTGCTGCTGACGGCCCGATGCCACAGACACGCGAGCACGTACTTCTTGCACGTCAGGTCAACGTACCTCACATGGTCGTTTTCATGAACAAGTGTGACCAGCTTGATGACGAAGAGCTCCTTGAGCTTGTCGAGATGGAGATTCGCGAGCTTCTCTGTGAGTACGAGTTCCCTGGTGATGACATCACCATCGTTCGCGGCTCAGCCCTGAAGGCGCTCGAAGGCGACACTTCAGAGATTGGCGGCCCAGCAGTCGAGGCCTTGATGGCAGCTGTGGATGTGGACATTCCCACACCAGAGCGCGAGATTGACAAGCCCTTCCTTCTTCCAGTTGAGGATGTGTTCACGATTCAAGGTCGTGGAACGGTTGCAACTGGTCGTGTAGAGCGTGGTCAGATCAAGGTTGGCGAGTCCGTCGAGGTTGTCGGCATGAAGGACACCATCACAACGACCATCACTGGCGTTGAGATGTTCCGCAAGCTTCTTGATTCAGGAATGGCTGGCGACAACGTTGGACTTCTTCTGCGCGGTATCAAGCGTGAAGATGTCGAGCGTGGCCAAGTCATCGTGAAGCCTGGCTCGATTCTTCCTCACACGAAGTTCAAGTGCGAGGCCTACATCCTGAAGAAGGACGAGGGTGGTCGTCACAAGCCATTCTTCACGGGCTACCGTCCACAGTTCTACTTCCGCACAACCGACGTGACAGGCGCTGTAGAGCTTCCTGGTGGCGTCGAGATGGTGATGCCTGGTGACCACATCGAGATGGAGGTCGAGCTTATTACGCCGATCGCTATCGAGAAGCAGCTTCGGTTCGCTATCCGCGAGGGTGGCCGTACAGTTGGTGCTGGTGTTGTCTCCGAGATCATCAAGTAAATCCGTTTTCCCCTTCGCCGTGCGGCATGAGCTGCACGGCGCACTCTCCACCCAGGAGCCACCATGGCCAGTGCACCAAACATTCGCATTCGCCTGAAGGCCTTTGATCACAAGCTGCTCGACCGCTCTGCTAAAGAGATTGTCGAGACGGCCAAGCGAACTGGCGTCGAAGTTCGGGGACCATTCCCCCTTCCGACAACCGTCAGCCGCTGGACCGTTCTGCGCGGACCTCACGTCGACAAGAAGTCGCGCGAGCAGTTCGAGCGTCGCACTCACCACCGTCTTCTCGACATTCTGGAACCGTCTCAAGAGACAGTCGATGCGCTACTTAAGCTCGACCTCTCTGCCGGTGTCCACGTCGAGATCAAGATGGCGTAGGAGGATCGGATGCCCAAGGTAGACGTATACAATATCGATAAGAAGAAGGTAGGGGAGATTGATCTCGCCGACGCCGTCTTCGGTACAGAAGTGAAGGAACACCTGTTTCACGCAGCTGTCCGCTATCAAATGGCGGCCCGTCGTGCGGGAACTCACCAGGTGAAGGGTCGTACCCAAGTGTCCGGTGGTGGCAAGAAGCCATACGCTCAGAAAGGCACTGGTCGCGCTCGTCAAGGTACCCGTCGCGCGGTTCAGTTCCGCGGCGGTGGTGTCGTTCATGGTCCACACAACCGCTCACATGCGCACGCCCTTCCAAAGAAGGTTCGTCGTGCAGCACTCAAGAGTGCACTGAGTCGTCGGACTGAAGAGAACGCAGTGTTTGTCTTCGACGCTTTCGAGCTCGCGGAGATCAAGACTCGTGCCTTCGTGGACGTGATGAGCAAGTTCGAATTTGAGGATCTTCTCCTGGTCTTGTCTGAGAAGGACGAGAAGGTGATCAAGTCGGCCCGGAACATCTCCGGCGTAAAGGTTCTTCCTGTGGAAGGCCTCAACGTGTACGACATCCTCGATCATAAAAACCTGGCGCTGACCAGCTCTGCAGTTGATGCAGTGGTCGCGCGGTTGGGAGCGTGATCCATGGCTGAACTTCACGACGTGCTAATCCGGCCGATCCTCACCGAGAAGACAACACAGCTCGAGAGTGCAGACAATGTCTACACCTTCGAGGTCGGCGAGGGCTCCAATAAGCACCAGATCAAGGCAGCAGTCGAGTCTGTCTTCGGCGTCACCGTCGAGGATGTTCGCACCGCGGTAGTCCGCGGGAAGAGCAAGCGATTCGGCAAATACTACGGGAAGCGATCGAACTGGAAGAAGGCTTACGTAAAGCTTTCAGAAGGCGATTCCCTCAACTTCTACGAATCGCAGTAGCGGGGAGCTGAACAATGGGAACTAAAAAGTTCAATCCCACGACACCATCTCGGCGTTTCTTGTCTTCAAGTGACTTCACCGAAGTCACCACGGACAAGCCTGAGAAGTCTCTGGTCAAGGCGACCAAGCGGACCGGTGGCCGGAACAACCGTGGACGCATCACCTCACGTCATCGTGGTGGTGGGCACAAGCGGCGATACCGCGTGGTCGACTTTAAGCGTGACAAGATGGGTGTACCTGGTCGTGTCGCAAGTGTTGAGTATGATCCGAACCGCAGTGCTCGAATCGCTCTCATCAACTATGCCGATGGCGAGAAGCGCTACATCCTCTGGCCTCTGGGCCTCGAGGTTGGTGCAACAGTTGTCGCCAGTGACGAGGCAGAGATCCAGCCGGGCAACTCGCTCCGTCTGACCTCTGTGCCGCTCGGTACCTGGGTGCACAACATTGAAATGCAGATTGGTAAGGGCGGACAGCTCTGCCGGTCTGCTGGGTCTTACGCTCAAGTGATGGCTAAGGAGGGGGACTTGGTCCTGCTTCGTCTTCCATCCGGAGAGCTCCGTCAGGTTCACAAGAACTGTGTAGCAACGATCGGACAGGTCGGGAACACAGAGCACGAGAACCAGACAATCGGTAAGGCCGGTCGGTCTCGCTGGCTGGGTCGTCGACCTAAGGTCCGCGGTACTGCTATGAACCCAATCGACCACCCACATGGTGGTGGTGAGGGTCGCTCGAAGGGTCGCCATCCGGTGACCCCATGGGGCAAGCCCACCAAGGGGTACAAGACCCGTGATAAGAAGAAGCCGTCAAACAAGTTCATCGTCAAGCGTCGGCGCTAGGAGTAAACAATGGCACGTTCAGTAAAGAAAGGGCCCTTTGTGGACCAGCATCTACTCGCGAAGGCTTCGGCCGCTCGCGACGCTGGTGGCTCCGCCGTCATCAAGACATGGAGCCGTCGCTCGATGATCATTCCAGATTTTCTGGGACTGACATTCGCAGTTCACAATGGGCGTAAGTTCATTCCGGTGTACGTCACCGAGAACATGATCGGACACAAGTTCGGAGAGTTCGCAGCCACTCGGCATTTCCGGGGACACGCAGCGGACAAGAAGAGCAAGGTTCGCTAGGGAGAAATGAATATGCAAGCCCAAGCAAAACTTCGTCTGGCCCGTGTGTCAGCCCGCAAGGCCCGCCTTGTAGCTGACCTCATTCGTGGTCGTGATGTCGGAGAAGCTCTCGAGATTCTCCAGTTCACCCGAAAGAAGACAGCACCACTGTTGAAGAAGTTGGTCGAGTCTGCTGTTGCGAACGCCGAATTCAAGGCGAACGCAGACGGCGGCAAGGTCGACATCGACAGTCTTGTCATCACTAAAATCTTCGTGGATGAGGGTCCTACCCTCCGCCGCTTCCGTCCCCGTGCCCGTGGCATGGCGACAAAGATTCTCAAGCGCACCAGCCACATCACTGTGGTTGTGGGCGAGGCATAAGGAGCCACTATGGGTCAGAAAGTAAATCCAGTTGGTTTCCGAGTTGGTATCGTCCGGGATTGGGAGAGCACATGGTACGCCGACAAGGACTACCAGAAGTTCCTCCACGAGGATCTCAAGATTCGGAAGTTCCTCAAGGCTAAGCTGTTCCACGCCGGAATCAGCAAGGTCAGAATCGAGCGCGCAGCATCGAAGGCCAAGGTCTTCGTCCACGCTGCCAAGCCCGGTATTATCATCGGTAAGCGAGCCAGCGGGCTCGAGGCCCTCAAGGATGATCTCAAGAAGATTGTCGATACTGAGGTCTTCGTGAACGTGATTGAGGTTCGCAAAGTAGAGACTGATGCTCAGCTCGTGGCGGAGAACATCGCCGCACAGCTGGTAAAGCGTGTCAGCTTCCGCCGGGCGATGAAGAAGTCCGTCACCCAGGCACAGCGTGCTGGCGCCAAGGGTGTGAAGGTCATGTGCTCAGGACGTCTGGGCGGTGCCGAGATGTCACGCCGTGAATGGTACCGCGAGGGACGCGTTCCTCTGCACACCCTTCGGGCTGATGTTGACTACGGCTTCGCAGAGGCCAAGACCACCTACGGCATCATCGGTGTCAAGGTCTGGATCTTCAAGGGCGAGATCATCGCCAGCAACGAGGAGGCACCTGTCAGCTGACGGGTGGCTTCAGTCCGCTTCGGCGGGTAATTTCAACACTTTTATTTATTTGGAGAATTCCAATGCTTAGTCCAAAGCGAGTTCGTTGGCGGAAGGTCCAGAAGGGCCGGATGCGGGGCAAAGCGTACCGGGGCAGCGAGGTCAGCTTCGGCGACTTTGGTCTGCAAGCTCAGGAGTGCGGTTGGTTGACTGCGCGCCAGATCGAAGCTGGACGTATTGCCATGACCCGTCACGTTAAGCGTGGCGGTAAGGTCTGGATCCGCGTCTTCCCGGACAAGCCCATCACCAAGAAACCTGCCGAGACCCGTATGGGTAAAGGTAAGGGCGCACCCGAGATGTGGGTTGCACCGGTCAAGCCCGGTCGCATCATCTACGAGCTCGAGGGTGTTCCGCTCGAGGTTGCGGCGGAAGCCATGAGGCTCGCCAGCCATAAGATGCCCGTAAAGACGAAGTTCGTCGTGCGGCGTGAGGTACTCTAATGTCTGCTACTGAACTTAAGGCCATGGATGACAAGGCTCTTGTGCACCGTGAACTTCAACTCGAGCGTGAGTTGATGGACGCGCGGTTTCGCAACAAGACCGGTCAGCTCGATGACACATCAAAGCTCGCAAAGCTCCGTAAGGGGATCGCGCGTGCTCGTACGGCGCAGCGTGCCCGTGAGACTGAGCAATCTCTCTCGCCGAACGCTCTGCGCGATCTGCACCGTTCATCCTTCGTTCCTGGCGAGATCGCCTCGGGCGGCGAGGGTGGAGCCGGCGGTTTCCTTAAGGGAATCGTTGACAAGGTCACCCCTGCTGAATAACAAGCGGCCGCTTCGCAGCTTTTAGTTGTGTAGCGGTTCACCACCTCGGTGGACAACGGCACCCACGGGTGCTTGGCGTGAGCAACGCCAGTGTTTGGGTCCTGCATCCTGCAGGAGACCTTCACTGAAATGCGAAACCCACTCGAATCCTCGTGTGGCCGCTTTATTGCTTACACCTATTTCTCTGGAGAAGGGAACATGGCTGCAGATGCAACCACAACAGAAGGCACAAACACTGGACGCCGTCGTCTGACGGGCAAGGTCGTGTCGAACAAGATGGAAAAGAGCGCTACTGTATCGGTAGAGCGGCTGGTCAAGCACCCGCGATACCACAAGTACATCAAGCGTCAAAAGACTTACATGGTTCACGATGAAGCGAACTCGGCTCAGCCGGGAGATCTTGTCGTGATCGAAGAAAGCCGGCCGTTGTCCCGCCGCAAGCGTTGGGTCATCGTCGAGAGCAACGCCTGAGCCAACCGGTCTCGGGAAGCCGAGGCCATAGGAGACTGAAATGATTCAGACCGAAAGTGTCCTGGACGTCGCAGACAACTCGGGTGCCAAGAAGGTCCTCTGCATCAAGGTGCTGGGCGGATCCAAGCGGAAGTACGCGACCGTTGGAGACGTCATCGTCGTTTCTATTAAGGAAGCGATTCCCAACGCCAAGGTGAAGAAGGGTTCGGTGATGAAAGCTGTCATCGTCCGCACCTCGAAGGAACTTCGTCGCGCAGATGGGTCGTACATTCGTTTCGACACCAATTCTGCAGTTCTTATAACCAACGAAGGCGAGCCAGTCGGCACGCGTATCTTCGGTCCTGTGGCTCGGGAGCTCCGCGCCAAGAACTATATGAAGATCGTGTCTTTGGCGCCGGAAGTTCTGTAGGGAGCGGACCGATGCCCAAGTTTAAGATTCAAATGGACGACACCGTGATCGTCACCACTGGTAAGCACAAGGGTGCAACCGGTCGCGTGATCGATGTCGACACTGAGGATGGACGTGTTCTTATTGAGCAAGTCAACCTTGTGACGCGCCAGGTCAAGCCTCAGGGCGGAAACCCCGGCGGTACCGTCGAGAAGGAAGCCTCACTCCACATCTCCAATGTTTCTCTCTACAACGCCAAGGATGGTCGCAAGGTAAAAGCGGCTTGGGCAGTTGTGGACGGGAAGAAGGTACGCGTCGATCGTAAGACCGGCGATGCCATCACCAAGTCTTAGAGGGGTAGACAATGCAACAGCGTTTGAAGACCCAGTATAGAGAGACCGTGCTCCCCCAGCTGCACAAAGAGTTCAGCTATGGGAACGTCATGGAAGTGCCGAAGCTTGAGAAGATCGTGATCAACACGTGTCTCAAGGATGCAATCACCAACATGAAGGTCCTGGATGCGGCCGCGGCGGAGATTGGTTTGATTACCGGTCAGAAGCCGATCATCACCCGGGCACGCAAGTCCATCGCGAACTTCAAGCTTCGTGAAGGCATGCCACTCGGTGCCAAGGTGACTCTCCGATCTGCAAAGATGTGGGAGTTCCTTGACCGACTGATCAGCATCGCAACACCGCGTATCCGCGACTTCCGAGGGTTGAACCCCCACGGCTTTGACGGCCGCGGTAACTACTCAATGGGACTCACAGAGCAAATTGTGTTTCCTGAGATTGAGTATGACAAGGTTCAACGGATCACAGGCATGAACATAACGTTCGTGACCTCCGCTAAGACCGATGAAGAAGGGCATGCGCTGTTAAAGGCGCTCGGTTTGCCCTTCGCAGACAAGTAAGGGAGATCTAAAGTGGCCAAAAAGTCCATGATCGCCAAGTCAAAGCGCAAGCCCAAGTTTGCAGTTCGTCAGAAGAACCGTTGTCCACTCTGTGGGCGCCCTCGGGCCTTCCTCCGCGACTTCAACATGTGCCGCGTATGTTTTCGAAGCCTTGCCCTCTCGGGTGAGCTCCCGGGCGTTACCAAGGCCTCTTGGTAGTCTCCTCCGTTCCGCTTTCTTTCTCCGATAGGAGAGTCTAATGACTGATCCAATTGCCGATCTGCTTACCCGTATTCGCAACGCGATGCAGGCGCGCCATGGCAACGTGGTAATCCCAAGATCAAACCTTAAGCTTGAGATCGTAAAGATCCTCAAGAGCGAGGGTTTCATCGAGGGCTACGTTGAGGTCGAATCCGGCCCCCAAGGTGCGATCAAGGTCTTCCCCAAGTACGATGCCAGCCACAAAGGTGTCATCCGCGGTCTCGAGCGCGTAAGCAAGCCATCACGGCGCGTTTACGTCGGCCGCAACGATGTCCCTCAGGTTCGCAACGGTCTGGGCGTCGCCATCCTCACTACCCCTGGAGGAGTTCTGACAGATCGTCAGGCTCGCGCCAAGGGTGTGGGCGGCGAAGTCCTCTGCTACGTCTGGTAGGGAGCGCACATGTCTCGTATTGGAAACAAGCCCGTAGCCATTCCTAGCGGCGTGACCATCTCATCAAGCGATGGTCAGCTCACCGTAAAGGGACCAAAGGGTCAGCTGGTTCAGAAGATCGCTGACGGCATCACCTTCGACGTCGGTTCCGATGTCGCCAAGGTGAACCGTGCAAACGACTCAAAGCCATACCGTGCAAACCACGGACTCATGCGCGCGCTGCTCAACAACATGGTCACTGGTGTGACCGCTGGGTTTGAGCGCAAGCTTGAGATCAATGGCGTTGGTTACAAGGCGTCCACTCAGGGAAACAAGGCAGTGTTCAACCTTGGCTACAGCCATCCGGTTGAGTACCCCTTCCCAGAGGGTGTCAACATCAGTGTCGAAAAGAACACCTCTGTTACCGTTACCGGAATCGACAAGGAGAAGGTTGGCCAAGCAGCTGCCGAGATCCGTGGGTTCCGTCCGCCAGACTCCTACAAGGGGAAGGGTGTTCGGTATGCAGGTGAGTACGTCCGCCTCAAGGCCGGTAAGTCCGCCAAGTAGGCGAAGGAGTTCATCATGGCAAAGACCAATCCAAGTGCGAAGTCTCGTCTGCGTCGAAAGATGCACATTCGGAAGACTGTGCGTGGCTCGACAGCGCGGCCGCGGCTCTCTATCTACCGCTCAGCAAACCACATCTACGCCCAGATCATCAATGATGAGACAGGCACAACACTCGCGTCAGCCTCGACTCAATCGAAGGAATTCGATCATGAGGGTCACAAGGGCAACAAGGATGCTGCCGTCAAGGTGGGCACCATGATTGCTAAGAAGGCAATCGACGCGGGTATCCAAACCGTAACTTTCGACCGAAACGGCTTCCTGTATCACGGACGTGTGCAGGCTCTTGCCGATGCCGCTCGCGAAGCCGGCCTCAAGTTCTAGGAGATTGAACGTGAACAATAAGCGTCAAAATCGTCGTGAGGACAAAGACGACGGCATGATCGAGAAGACCATCGATATCAACCGGGTAGCCAAGGTTGTGAAGGGTGGTCGTCGGTTCAACTTCACTGCCCTTGTGGTGGTTGGAGATGGAAATGGTCGTGTCGGTCTCGGCTATGGAAAGGCCGCCGAGGTTCCTGAAGCCATCCGTAAGGCTGGTGAACGTGCCCGTCGGAACATGGTCGATGTGCCAATCCTCGACGGAACAGTGCCTCACTTTGTGAAGGGTCGCTTCGGCGCCTCGAACATCGTACTTCGTCCTGCGAGCCCTGGAACGGGTGTTATCGCTGGTGCCAAGGTCGGTGCTATCCTCGATGCCGCTGGGTACTCAAATGTGCTCACAAAGGTCATCGGAAGCAACAACGCCAACAATGTAGTCAAGGCTGTGATGGACGCGCTCGCGCGCCTCGAGTCTCCAGAGATGTACGCAGCTCGACTTGGTCGTAAAGCGGACGAGTTCTTGGACGGCTACACCGTAGGTGCTCATGTCTGGGGTAGCGGCGACGCTGGCTCCACGAACGCCTAAGGAAGGTCGACATGCAAAAGCTTAAGATCACCCTCAAGAAGAGCCTTATCGGCAGCACTCAGGTTCAGCGGGCCAACGCGGCCGGTCTGGGTCTCAAGCGTCCGAACCAGGAAAGAATTTTAGACAACACGCCAGCCATTCGCGGGATGGTCCGAAAGGTCCTTCACCTCGTCGAAGTTGAAGAGCTGGACGCGTAACGTCGCAAAGGAGCCAGTCATGGCGAACGAACTGAGTAACTTGAAGCCTTCTCCCGGCTCCACCAAAGCCCGCAAGCGCGTGGGTCGTGGTGAGGGTTCTGGTAAGGGAAAAACTGCTGGGCGTGGTACTAAAGGCCAGGGTGCCCGAAACACCATCCATCCTCGGTTTGAGGGTGGCCAGATGCCGCTTCAGCGTCGTCTTCCAAAGCGTGGATTCAACAACATCTTCGCCAAGCAGTACACAGAGGTCGGTCTCGATAAGATCGCCGCGAAGTTTTCCAAGGGAGACACCGTCGATGCGGCTGTCCTCAAGGAGACGGGTGTGATTGCCAAGATCGCCAAGCACGGAATCAAGGTTCTGGGCAACGGAGATATCGACAAGGCGTTGACCATTAAGGCCGCGAAGTTCACAAAGTCAGCTGCCGATAAGATCGCAGCGGCTGGTGGCACGGCAGAGGTCGTCTGAAGTGTTTGAGGCAATCGCCAATGTGCTGAAGATTCCAGACCTCCGGGCGCGCATCTTCTTCACCCTGGCGATGCTCGGCATTTACCGGCTGGGCATCTTTATTCCCGCACCAGGTGTGGACCGCGTTGCGTTGGGCGACTTCTTCGCCAATAACCAGGGGACACTCCTCGGACTGTACGACATGTTCTCCGGTGGCGCGCTGGAGCAGTTCAGCGTCTTCGTCCTCGGAATCATGCCCTACATCTCGGCATCGATCATCATGCAGTTGATGCAGGTTGTGATGCCCCAGATCGAGAGGCTCTCCAAGGAGGGTCAGACTGGTCGCAAGAAGATTACCCAGTACACGCGATACATGACGATTGGTATCGCCATTATCCAGTCGACGGGTATCAGCATCTCGCTTGAGGCGATGAAGACCATCGGTGGCACCGATGTCGTGATTGATGCAGGCTGGGGCTTCCGCATGATGACCATCGTGACGATGACCGCTGGAGCATGCTTCGTCATGTGGCTCGGCGAGCAAATCACGGACCGAGGTATCGGTAACGGTGCCTCGCTGATCATTACCTGCGGCATCATCGCTGCACTGCCGTCTGGCGCAATGAACACCTACCAGAAGGTGAGCATCGGGGAAATCTCGTTGCTCGGCGCTGTTTTGCTCATGGGCTTCATGGTCGGTGTGGTCATGGTCATCGTGTTTGTTGAGCGTGGGCAGAGACAGGTGCCAATACAGTACGCAAAGCGTGTTGTTGGACGTCGCGTCTATGGTGGCCAGGAGACTCATCTCCCGCTTAAGGTCAACGTCGCTGGCGTTATCCCGCCCATCTTCGCTTCATCGGTCATGATGTTCCCTGCGACGATCGGGACATTCTACGCCCACCCGCTCTTCGATGCGCTGGGTGCAGCGTTTCAGCCAAGTACATGGACATACAACCTCCTGTACATCGGCATGATCATATTCTTCGCGTACTTCTACACTGCGGTGACGTTCAACCCTGTAGACGTAGCGGACAATCTCCGCCGTCAGGGTGGTTATGTTCCGGGGCTTCGGCCAGGCCGTCAGACTGCAGAGTACCTCGACCGTGTGCTCACTCGACTGACACTGGGTGGCTCGCTGTACCTTGCGGTTGTCTGTATTCTGCCGACCGTTCTCATCAGCTCTTATGGTGTGCCCTTCTACTTCGGTGGCACGGGGCTGCTCATCATCGTGGGTGTGACGCTTGATACTGTCGCTCAGATCGAGGGACACTTGATGACCCGTCACTACGACGGAGTTGTTGGACCAGGTCAGGGCGGTGGCCCGTCTGGCGGGCGACGCGGAACCCTCGGCACACGCTAAGGAGCGTCGTCATGGACGTCATTCTCTTCGGGCCACCTGGGGCAGGTAAGGGTACGCAGGCTGCGGCCATTTGTGACGCTCTGTCTATTCCTCATATCTCCACCGGCGACATCTTCCGCAAGCACCTCAAGGAAGGCACGGAACTGGGTCAGCTGGCAAAGAGCTACATCAACAGCGGTAAGCTCGTTCCCGATTCGGTCGTCTGCGATATCGTCGCGAGTCGTCTTGTGGAGCAAGATTGCGCTGCTGGCGCGCTGCTCGATGGATTCCCCAGGACAGTCGCGCAGGCAGAGATGTTGGGTGAGTGGTTGGAAGGTCAGGGCCGCTCAGTCGGTGCAGTCATCAACCTCGAAGTGGACAGTGCCATCCTGGTTCCCAGACTCAGCGGTCGGCGTACGTGCCTCTCTTGCGGTGCGACGTATCATGTAGCCCACAATCCTCCGGCAAAGGACAGCATCTGTGACCGGTGTCACGGTGAAGTTGTTCAACGGAAGGATGACGTCGAGGAGACTGTCCAGGCTCGCTTAGAGACCTACTCAAAGGATACGGCGCCTGTTCTGTCTTGGTTGAAGCCAAGAGCCACGGTTCATACTATCGATGGTGCACAGCCGATTGCTCAAGTCCGGGGTGCAATCTTGGACGCGATTCAGGGCTGAGATGGTTCATCTGAAGGCCGATTGGGAGCTCGCTGCCATGCGCTCCAGCGGGCGACGCCTCGCTGAGGTCGGTGCGCGGCTTCGTGAAGTTGTTGACGTAGGGCTCAGCACACAGGATCTCGACCGGATCGCCGATGAGATGATCCGGGACATGGGTGCCGTGCCAGCATTCAAGGGCTACGCCGTCGAGGGTGCTCCGCCATTTCCCGCCACAATATGTGCCTCTCCGAACGAACAAGTGGTGCACGGCATCCCTACAAGCACCCCGTTGGTAGATGGAGATCTCATCTCGATTGACATGGGTCTGCACTTTGGCGGCTACTACGCTGATCACGCCTTCACCGTGGTAGTCGGATCGGTAGACGCAAAGGTGAAGCGGTTGCTTGACGTGACCGAGCAGAGCCTATATGACGGCATCTCCGCGGCTAAAGCGGGGGACAGAATAGGGGACATCGGTCATGCGATCGAGTCAGCTATTCGACCTCACGGCTTCGGAATCGTTCGGCAATATGTCGGGCACGGGATCGGCAGAGCGCTCCATGAGCGTCCTTCGGTTCCAAACTACGGAAAACCCAATACTGGAGACTTGATCAAGCCTGGAATGTGTCTCGCCATCGAACCGATGGTGACGCTCGGAACCTGGAAGACCAAAACACTCAAAGACTTTTGGACGGTGGTGACATCGGACGGCAGCCTGGCTGCACACTTCGAGCACACCATCGCCATCACCCCGAACGGGACAGAGATTCTCACTGTTCTCGACGGATAAATCAAAACACCTGTTGAACCGGCCAAGCCGGCGAGGGAAGTAAAAAATGAAAGTACGAGCTTCTGTAAAGAAGATCTGCGACAAGTGTCGCATCGTAAAGCGACGTGGCGTTCTGCGCGTCGTCTGTGAAAACCCCAAGCACAAACAACGGCAGGGGTGACCCATGGCGCGTATTGAAGGTGTAGATCTCCCTCGCAACAAGCGTGTTGACATCGCACTCACTTATATTTTCGGAATTGGTCGGAAGACCGCAGGCCAGATCTGTGACACAGCCAACGTGGCTCGTGACATTAAGGCCGGTGATCTCTCTGAGACTGAAGTCGCTGCGATCCGCAATGTGATCCAGAACGACCATCAGGTTGAAGGTGACCTCCGCAAGGAGATCGCGATGAACATCAAGCGGCTTATCGACATCGGCGCCTATCGTGGTCTTCGCCACAAGAAGGGTCTTCCGGTTCGCGGCCAACGCACACACACAAACGCACGCACACGTAAGGGGCCCGTAAGGACCGCCGGACGTCGGCGCTAAAGGGGGGGTTGAACAATGGCAAAGCCCAAGACACGGTCTGCACGTCGGACCAAGAAGAACATCCCGAGCGGCCTCGTGTACATCCAGGCCACTTTCAACAACACCATCGTGACCGTCACGGATGCAGCTGGAAACACCATCAGCTGGTCATCAGCCGGCGTAAAGGGCTTCAAGGGTTCTCGTAAGAGCACTCCCTTCGCAGCTGGTCTCGTTGCTGAAGATGCCTGCAAGAAGGCCATGGATCATGGCTTGAAGGCAGTAGGCGTCTACGTGAAAGGCCCTGGTACTGGTCGCGAGAGCGCACTGCGCGCCGTCGCTACCTGTGGACTCAAGATTACGCACATTCGTGACGTGACTCCGATTCCACACAACGGCTGTCGTCCGCCCAAGAAGCGGCGCGTCTGAACCCATCTAAACGGACCACGGGCTCCCGCCTCTGGCGGTGGGCCCGACCCCCTATTTTCTATCGAATGTAGAGCCTGCACGGTCCAGCAGGCAGAAATTCGATTGGAGTCACCATGCAAGAAATCGTCGCCGCAAACTGGCGCTCTCTTATTCGGCCAAAGCGTGTCGAAGCCAAAAAGTCTACTGATACCTACGGCAAGTTCGTCGTGCGTCCCCTCGAGCGGGGCTTCGGTATCACCATGGGCAACGCGCTTCGCCGCATTCTGCTCTCCAGCCTTCAAGGCGCGGCCATCAAGACCGTCAAGATCGAGGGTGTGCTCCACGAGTTCTCTTCGATTCCTGGTGTTGTTGATGATGTCACCAACATCGTCTTGAACCTCAAGCAGGTTCGCGTGAGAACAAGCTCGAGCGAAGTACTCAACGGCCACATCGATAAGACTTGTGGTGAGGGGGAGACAGTAGACGTCACCGCTGGCGACATTCGCTTTGATGGTGAGGCTGAGGTTCTCAACCCTGATCTGGTCATCACCACACTCACTGAAGGCGGACGTTTTCAGGCAGAGGTGACCGCTTCTATGGGTCGCGGGTTCGTGCTTGGTGCCATGACTGAAGAGGCTGAGACATTGATCGGAACGATCCCTGTTGATGCACTTCATACACCAATCCAGAAGGTCAAGTACACCGTCACGAACGCTCGTGTTGGACACCGTACAGACTTCGACCAGCTCACCCTTGAGGTCTGGACCGACGGTTCAGTTAGCCCTGAGGATGCGATTGCATTCGCAGCTAAGATTCTCAAGGAGCAAGTTCAGATCTTCATCAACTTCGTTGAAGAGCCAGAGCCTGTTGCTGCAGAAGAGACTGCACCTGAAGAAGAGTGGAATGAGAACCTCTTCAAGCGCGTGGACGAGCTCGAGCTCTCCGTACGTTCAGCCAACTGCTTGCAGAACGCTGGCATCGAGTACATCTGGCAACTCGTCGAGAGAAGTGTTCCAGAGATGCTCAAGACCAAGAACTTTGGTCGTAAGTCACTCAATGAGATCCAAGAGATTCTGGCCGAGCTTGGCCTGTCCCTTGGAATGAAGCTCCACAATTTCCCTAAGGATCGCACCAAGTAGTCGTCAGGGCGGTGTTTTCACCGAACTGAATACTCAAGGAGATAATCATGCGACACCGTAAAGCAGGCCGACGTCTCGGACGGAACAGCTCACACCGGAAGGCGATGTATCGCAACATGGTGACATCGCTGATCGTTCACGGTCAAATCAAGACCACGGAAGCTAAGGCCAAAGAACTTCGCCGAATTGCCGACAAGATCATTACCATGGGCACACGGGTACCCCTGTCCTCACTGGATGGCTTGTCTGGTGATCAGCTCAAGTCAGCTCAGGCTCGTCGGGTTCACTTCATTCGCCGCGCACGCCGCTGGGTAAACAACCCAGAGGCACTCGAGCGGTTGTTTGGTGAGTACTCTGAGCGCTACAAGCAGCGTCCTGGTGGATACACTCGTATTCGCAAGATGGGCTTCCGTAGTGGTGATCAGGCTCCGATGGCGCTCATTGAGCTCGTCGGAGACTACGACCCCAGCACGGCCAAGGTGAAGGCACCTAAGAAAGAAGCAGCACCAGTAGAAGAGGCTCCCGTAGAGGAGGCTGTAGAGGCTGCCCCTGAGGAAGCTCCTGCTGCTGAAGAGGCTCCTGTAGAGGAGGCTCCTGCCGCTGAAGAGGCTCCTGCCGCTGAAGAGGCTCCTGCAGAGGAGGCTCCTGCCGAGGCTGAGGAAGCCAAGGACAGCGAGTAATCCAAATCGAATCCCGCATTCCGCGCAGACAGGCTATGAGAGATTAGGCCTGGAGGCGCGGAGTGCAGGAACGGACCGACAGTTTACGCGAGCTTCTCGCAGCGTATATGAGTGAAAATAAGCTCAAGAACACACGCCAGCGCGATGTGATCTTGGACGTGTTTCTTGATCTCGAGGGACACACCACCATTGATGGCCTGCTGGCTCTTGTACAGCTCAAGAACAGCAAGGTCGGCTATGCCACTATCTACCGCTCTCTAAAGCTCTTTGTTGCTGCAGGTGTCGCCAGTGAGCAGCGCTTTGGTGATGGTCCGGCACTGTACGAACCCGCCGAAGTTGATGAGCATCACGATCACTTGATCTGTACCCACTGTGGCCGAATCTTTGAGTTCGAAGATGACGTCATTGAGGAGCGGCAAGAGAGAGTAGCCAAGTCCTTCGGCCTTCAGCTCACCAACCATCGGATGACGTTGTGGGGTGAGTGCCAGGATCGTGAGGCCTGTGAGCAAGCGCTTGCAGCGAGCTGATCGTTCATAGCTATACTCAGCTTGCTCCAAGAACAAAGCCGGGACCCACTTACGTGAGTCCCGGCTTGTTTATATGGTGCGAAGGGGGGGAATCGAACCCCCACAGCCTAAGGCCACTAGATCCTTAATCTAGCGCGTCTACCAATTCCGCCACCCTCGCTGATGACAACCGCATCTATGGTTTCAAAACCGGCGTGTCAAACTACTCTGTAGTTGTATCTGCTGGACCCGTTTGAGGGGTGCCATCCGTCGACTGCTCGCCCGCAGGTGTGCCCACAGGTGCCTGACCGGCATCTTGGGCCTCCAAGGCCTCTTGCGCAGCTTTTACAGCCTCCTCGATGCCTGCTGGAGCCGCTGGGGCTGGCATCGGAATACCGAAGCCATCATCACCGTCAGCGCCTTCGAGTCGCTCAATAGCGTCCTCGATATTTGAGCCAGCCTGGATGCGATCCGAGCTGTACCAGGCGAGAGAGATGCTGGTGAACATGAACATGGAGGCCACAATGGTGGTCGCCCGTCCGAGGAAATTTCCTGCCCCGCGTGGTCCGTACATTTGATTTCCGCTCGAGCCACCGGCGAGGGCGGCACCGCCCTCTTTACCAGGCTGGAGCAGGATGATCAGGATCATCATGATGGCGAGAACAATGTGTAGAATCGTAATGAAGAGTTGCATAGCTTCCCCCTTTAGGATCCGGCGCGAACAATGGCAACAAAGCTGTCCACAGCAAGGGACGCTCCGCCGACAAGTGCACCGTCGATATCGGGTTGATTGAGGAGTTCAGCGGCATTGGCAGCCTTGACGCTACCGCCGTATTGAAGGCGTGTTTGGTTGGGTACAAATGCTGGGTAGTTAGCACCAAGCCATGCTCTAATCGCTGCATGCATCTCTTGTGCTTGAGCGGGGCTTGCGGTCACACCAGTCCCGATGGCCCAGACAGGTTCATAGGCGATGGTCGTCGAGACGACCTGATCTGGTGCCAGTCCAGCGAGGCCGGCATGAAGTTGGCGGGTGACGATCGCAACTGCATCACCAGACTCACGCTCAGGCAGGGTCTCACCGACACACAGTATGGGTAGAAGCCCCGATCGGAATGCGGCGTGGACCTTGGCATTTACCAGTTCGTCGTCGTCTCCAAACAGACTCCGGCGCTCGGAGTGCCCGACGAGTACATACTCGCAGCCTGCCTCTTTGAGCATGTCGCCACTCAGCTGGCTGGTGAAGGCGCCGCTCGTTGCGGGGTGAAGGTCTTGCCCTGCCACGATGATGCCCGTGTGCTTGAGGCGCTCTGCAACAGCAGGAATGGAGATAGCGGGCGGTGCCACCAGGACATCGACGCCCGTGTCGTCATTCAGCGCTTGACGGAGACCTTGTGCCAGTTCTGCCGCGGCCTCGGGGCCGAGGTTCATCTTCCAGTTTCCCGCGATGAATAGCCGGCGACTCACTTGGACCTCCGTTCGTTGATGACACGAATTCCTGGGAGGGTCGTTCCTTCAACAAAAGCGAGCGAGGCGCCACCACCTGTAGAGATGTGACTGACTTTCTCCTCGAGGCCAAATTTCGCCACCGCAGCGGCAGAGTCTCCGCCTCCGACGACGGAGTAGCCCTTAGACTTTGCTATGGCCTCGGCGACGCCCTGGGTACCTGCGGCAAACGCATCCATCTCAAAGACACCCATCGGGCCATTCCAGAAGATTGTGGCTGCACCCTTGAGAGCCTCGGCGTATGCGCTGATGGTCTCGGGACCAATATCCAGGCCCATCTTGTCCTCGGCGATGTCCGTAACTGTCTCAGTCTCTGCATCTTCTTTCAGGTCGTCGGCGACAACATGGTCTACGGGAAGCAAGACTGTCACGCCCTTGGCCTCACAGCGCTCAAGTACACGCTTGGCGTGGTTGATCTTGGCAGTCTCGACGCGGCTGTTTCCAACCTCTTCACCCTTTGCTTTGAGGAAGGTGTAGGCCATAGCACCGCCGATAATCAGGGTGTCACAGCGACGCGCAAGTGCGTCAACAATCGAGATCTTGTCTGAGACCTTAGCGCCGCCGAGGACGCCTACAAATGGGCGCTTGGGGTTGTCGGTCAGCTTCGTGAGGGCCTCGATCTCTTTACCCACAAGGAGGCCGACTGCAGCATGCTCCATCAGTGTGGGGACACCCGCAATGGATGCATCCTTTCGATGCATGGTGCCAAAGGCGTCGTTGACGTACACCTTGCCGAGGCGAGCGAGATCACCGGAGAAGTCCAGGGCTCCGGCTTTCTCACCAGGATGGAAGCGGAGGTTCTCCAAGACCATGATTCCGCCCTTCGGCATACTCCGAGCAATCTCTTCAACACCGTCACCGGTGATCTCAGGAGAGAAGATAATCTCAGTGTCGAGGATCTCGGCGAGTCTACTGGCAGCCAGCTCAAGCGAGACCTTTGTGTCTGGACGGCCACCGGGTCGACCCAGGTGACTGCAGATGACAGTCTTGCAGCCTTGATCTCGGAGGTACTCGATGGTTGGGATCGCACGTCGGATGCGAGTGTCGTCTGCAATCTCACCGTTGGAGAGCGGAACATTGAAATCGACCCTCAGGAGGACCTCTGCGTTCTTGATGTCGAGATCTTGGATTGTGGCTGTCATGATTCTATCCGAGCTTGCCGATCTGTTTTGCGAGATCAAGCATGCGGTTGGAGAAGCCCCACTCGTTGTCATACCAGGCCAAGACTTTGGCCATGTGTGAGCCCATCACCTGGGTCGAGAGACCGTCGACGATGCTCGAGTGTGGGTTTCCGATGAGGTCGCTGGAGACAAGAGGCTCGAGCGTGAATCCGAGGATCCCTGAGAGTTCTGAATTGGACGCAGCTTCGAAGGCATTGTTGATGCTCTCGACTGTGACTGGTTGCTCAGAATTGAACACCAAGTCGACCATGGAGACGTTGGGAGTGGGCACCCGAACGGACATGCCATTGAGCTTGCCAGCGAGTGATGGAAGCACCAGGCCCACTGCAGCCGCGGCACCTGTGGTGGTGGGCACCATGTTTTGTGCTGCAGCCCGCGCGCGCCTGAGGTCCTTGTGCGATGCATCCAGCAGACGTTGGTCCATGGTGTAGCTGTGGATGGTTGTTATCAGGCCGCCTGTGATTCCGAAGGTCTCGTCGAGTACCTTGGCCACCGGGGCGAGACAGTTCGTCGTGCAGGATGCGTTCGAGACGATTCGATGCTCTGCACGTAGTGAGTCATCGTTCACGCCCATACAAATCGTTACATCAGGATTCACACCTGGCGCAGAGATGATGACGCGTTTGGCGCCTGCAGTGAGATGCTGTGTCGCCGCGCCGTGTTCTCTGAAGAGACCCGTGCACTCCATGACGATATCCACGTCCTGAGCGCTCCACGGCAGCGTCGAGGGATCACGAATGGCTGTGGTGGGAATTGTGTGGTCGTCCACCCTGATCCCGGAAGGCACAGCCTCGACATCCGCATCGAAGGTGCGATGAACGGTGTCGTACTTGAGGAGATGCGCGAGCAGCTTTGGGTCAGCCAGATCGTTGATATGAACAAATTCGATTTCAGGATCGCCATGAGCGGCCCTCAGAACATTCCGACCTATGCGACCGAAGCCGTTCAGTGCGACACGAATTGCCATTGTTCAAATCCTCAAAGAGCACGGGTTTAAAGGGGGGAGGCGGTGAAACCTCAAGTGGCCCTGAACCAAACCCGCCACAGTGGCTCGCTGTCTAACACACACGCGAGTTGGAGCCAGGGTGTTAGGGTCGCGCATGTCCTTGTTGGTTGCAGAAGTCGAGTGGCCAGGCGCTGAGGGTGACCCTGCGCCAGCCATAGCCGCACGCCTCGGCGTACCGCCCAGTCAGATTACAGGCTGGCAGCTGATCCGTCGCTCAGTCGATGGTAGACGGCGACCACCTCGCTGGTTGGCGAACTACCAAGTCGATTTGTCGCACGGTGAATCGGAGCTGATTGCAGCAAAACTTCATGGTGTACGGCCCACGACGGAGCGAGACCGGCAGCGCTTCTCTGTAGAAGATCCTCCTGGACCTGTTCGAGGCCAATGGCCTCAATCCATCCGGCCGATTGTCGTTGGTGCAGGGCCGGCAGGCATGTTTGCTGCTCTGCGGCTCGCTGAGGCGGGTGCTCCTGCAGTGCTTCTCGAGCGCGGTGATGGCGTGAAGAAGCGACACTACACTGTCAGGGATTTCTGGCGCCACGGCCAGCTCGATGCGGACAGCAACGTTGTCTTTGGGGAAGGCGGTGCCGGTGCATTCTCAGATGGAAAAATCTACACTCGGCGCCGTGATGGTGACCTGGGCTGGATATTTAGGCGCTTGGTGACCGCAGGTGCCGACCCAGAAATCTTGGCTGAGGGCTATGCGCACCTCGGAACGGACAAGATTCGAGAGATTCTCCCCAGACTGAGGCAGCGGATGCTGGATCTGGGTGTGGAGGTCCGGTTCAACACTCGAGTTGACGATCTGATTGTGGAGGAGGGTGTCGCGGTAGGGGTTGTCCTTGCCGACGGCTCCGCGCTTCGGGGCGGACCCGTGATTGTCGCGACCGGTCACTCTGCCCGCGACACATGGCGCTGGATGCTCGATGCCGGAGCGGCGGCGGAGGCCAGGCCGGTACATATTGGCGCGCGAATAGAGCACCCTCAGCGCCTGATTGATCAGGCTCGCTATGGACAGGCTCGCGGAGAGTTCCCTCCTGCGAGCTACCGCCTTCGCTCCAAGCCCGGCGCTGCACGGTCAGCACACACGTTTTGTATGTGCCCTGGCGGTACAGTGGTGCCAGCCTCAAACCATCCTGACCGCGTGGTCGTCAATGGAATGAGCTACTCCAAGCGGCAAGCACCGCTCGCCAACAGTGCTGTCATCGTCGGTGTAGAGGTGGAAGATTATGACGGCTCTGATCCGATGGCGGGTGTTCGCTTCCAAGATGAAATCGAGGCAAAGGCATTTGCTGTCGGTGGCGAGAACTTTCGGGCCCCAGCTCAGCGTGTAGAAGACTTCTTGGCTGACCGTCCGAGTGTTGATCTGCCGAAGAGTAGCTACATCCTTGGCACGCAGCCTGCTGATCTGCGTGAGGTGCTGCCTCCCTTTATTATCGAGGGCATGAAGCAAGCCATCCGGAATTTTGATCGTGCGATACCTGGATTTGCAGGTTCTGATGGCGTCATCATTGCACCGGAAACCCGCACGACCGCACCGCTACGCTTCTTGCGAGATGAGGCGATGATCTCCACCACGGTGAGAGACCTCATGCCTGTCGGTGAGGGGGCTGGCTATGCGGGCGGAATTATCTCCGCTGCACTGGAGGGTTATCGGGCAGCCATGGTGCTGGTTGAGCGATACCAGCCAGAAGAAGTCTAGCGAAACATCGCAGACTGGATTCCGTTGCTTCCCACGGTGACCTGAGCCCGAGTTGTTGAGCCCTGGTCGCGGCCTACACATGAGGTCTCACTGACTGTCCAGGCGATGGTGCCGACTGTCTTACTGGAGGCATCCTCGACGGACCATGTACCTGATTCGGTGCACTCCATCTTCTCGTCCATGGCCTCGACGTAGCCCTCCGCGGACCACGTGCCGTCACCGCGGAACTGGAGACTGGTGTACTCAAAGGCGGCACCATCAGAGTCAGTGGGCGCGAAATTAGATGTGGTAGAGCCGATGAGTGTGCTCACAAAGGCCTTGGTCCCGTCAGGCAACGCCATGCTGATCTTTGGGCCTGCAGCAGCAGCAGGCGTGACGCTCGCGGGATTCTTCTCTCCGCAGCCAGTAAGAAGTGAGGCAAAGATGAGTGAGTTGAGGATCATGAGGTCTCCGTTTGTTTCGCAGGACTATCGCGGTCGACCCACCCGCTCCACCAGCGTTAGTCACTCGCCATGCGTAAGCAGCTTTCAACAGCATTTATCTACTGGCTCGCTGCCATCTTACTCACGTGGCCTGCGGCGACGGCTCTTGGCGATGTCGTCCCAGGCTCACCAGGAACGGATCTCTGGAACAGTCTCTGGTCACTGAATCATTGGGCAGACAGTCTGCTTGGTGGACACCTGCCGTGGCGTGTTGACGCGCTAGACTTTCCCTCTGGAGGCAGTCTCCTTGTCAGTGATCCGCTCGGCGCGACACTGGTGTTCCCTCTCGTTGGCCTTTTTGGCATCTCCACCGCCTACACCTGCCTGGTCTGGTTTCAGTTGACGCTATCGGGCTTCATCGTCCACCGCTTTGCCGCTGAGTACCTCGTCTGGCGCCGAGGGAGTGGCAAGGTTGGCCATGGCCCGTGGGTAAGCGGTCTGACTTTTATGACGGCACCGCTGATCGCGAGTCATATTCACAACGGTGCGACCGAGGCACTGTCTACTGGGTTCACAGCCCTGGCAGTCTGGATGTTGTGGCGATCGGCAGTCCTTCCGTCTGTGCGAAACATCGTCACTGCAGGGCTATCCCTGACCTTGGCCGGACTGGCCCACGGCTATGGCGGTGTGGTGGCTGGAGTCTTCGCCGTGGCCATCGCTATAGTCGGCGTGGGTGACGGTACACCTCGCTACGCGCTCCGGCGCTGGCTTCCTGTTCTGCTTGGGTGTCTGCTTACTGCGGGCATCTTTGGGGCGATGAACTCCGTACACCAGGCCGATGATGCACTCTTGGAGATCAAGTCGGCGCAGCAAGTCTCCGACGCTCTGCGCTCCACAGGCTCCGCTGATCCGCTGACGTACGTTCTTCCCGGATCCCATCGCTCTCCAGACTTTCGAGAAGTATCCAAACACGACGAGCGCTTCATGCATGTCCATTATCTGGGCTTCGTCCTGATTGGGTTGAGCTTGTGGGCATGTGTTCGGCGCAGACGTCATACCGGAATCTTCGTTCTGGGCGGGTTGGTCTGCATGGTGTTGTCGCTTGGGCCGGTGCTGATGCGATCGGCCAGGCCAGTCTTATTCTCGGGTGACATGGCGGTACCGCTGCCGTTTCTACTTCTGGAGTATCTGCCGATACTAGAGATGATGTCCCTGCCTTGGAAGCTCGCGCTCGGTCCTGTGCTCGCGGTATCGATGCTGGCGGGCTTGGCGCTCGACCTTCGAGGGCGTCGACTGGCTCTGGCTGCTGTCGCTCTATGCTGTGTGGAGGCCAGGATGCTCTCTCCGGCGGCAGAGATTCCAGGCGTTGTCAGCACAGCACCGGAGGCATCTATAGTGGCCCTCAGGTCAGCACCTGAGGGTGCGGTGATCAACTACCCTCTGCAGCCTGGGCGCCCTTATCTGGCAGAGCAAGTGATTCATGGGAAGCCTATTGCCGGGATGCTCAACCAAGTTGCCAATACCCAGGCCATGAGGCTCTGGGGACGAATTCGGACGGAGAGTCAGAGCGATCCCGATACCTTTCATCGCGCAGTTTCGTCGACTGCAGAACGCCTCGGGATACGATACCTCGTGATTCATGCAGATCCAGATGCCGAGCCCGATGTGTATAGCCAAGCTGTGATTGAGCTCGAGCGTCTCTTTGGTGTCCCTGAGTGGGGGCGCGGACAGACACGGGTAGTGCCACTATGGTGATGAAGAGACGAACTGGTGTTGTTGCCGCTCGCTTTGAGGGCGATGTGGTACTTGAGGGGCTCAGCGGTCCTGCCACACGCCGTACATGGCTCGGCCGTTCGCTCGGCGAGCGTGTCGAGTGGGCCTTCTTAGAGGCGGGAATTCCGTTCACTCAAGATGAACAGCCTGACGAGGCGCTGGGCCGCTTTATGGTTCGCGCTGATGTGGTGGTCACACGGGATGCGCTCGTTGCATTCGCGACCTTGGCCGGGTCTGAGGATATTCGGCTGGAGCTCCAGGGCCGACTCGCGAATTTTGTTCATGATCTCTCCTATGGCGATGAGGGCCCTTGGTTGGTGTACTTGGCTCCAGGAGGTCCGGTCAGTGCGGAACGGATGGCTGCGGCAAAGCCTGTTGCTATTGATCCCAAAGAGCGTCTGCTCGAATTTCCGCTCTCCGAAGAGCATCACGGTGCAAGTGCAGTGGAGCTCCCGCTGTCTGACCGCTTGGTGATGCCTACGTGGCACTGGTCTCAACTGCTGTGGGCGAACCTACTCGGCTTGGGTCCGTTTCTGTGGCGTGGACTTATGGGGAAGAACATCATCGAGGTCATCTTCCAGGGGGGCTTCGCTGCCTTGAGATCGGGCTCGATCAAGCCGCACAAGGTCGGCGCCAAGCTCGGCCGACGCGGGAAGCGATGTCGTATTCATCCATCGGCGGTGGTCGAGGGCTGCTGGCTCGGTGACGACGTCCAGATTGGAGCCAACGCGGTCGTGCGTGGCTGTGTGCTCGGCAATGGCGCTGTGGTTGAGGATCTCGCGATGGTCGAGTTTTCAGTCCTCGATGCTGGCGCACGAGTTCAGCGGCAGGCGATGGTCAAGTTTTCTACACTGGGTGTCGGCAGTGCCGCAGGCGGCCTCATGCAGCTCGGTGTCCTCGATCAGCACGCTGCGCTCAAGAGAACAGGTGTGCTCATGGACATCTCCTTTGGCCAGGGTGTGTCTGTCGCTGTTGGAGACAAGCGCTTTGCTGCGCCGCTGGCCATGCTCGGTTGCTGTGTCGGGGAGCGCTCGACGATCGGTGCAGGTGTATCTGTGGCTGCCGGGCGGAGCATACCGCCGGGTCTGCAGGTTGTGCCTGGTCCGGCCAGCATGGTGACGAGAATCCCCGCAGGACTGGCGGGTCTGGTTGTCGTTAACGATGGCACTCTGGAGCCTCGATGAGTGGAGGAGAGGGTGCCGGGATGTCGGCCGTACTTCTTGGCGGCTATCTGGGGCTTCTTTCTGTTGTCTGGGCGGCGCTGATAGCTGGAACTCACAGCTGGGGTAGACGTTGGAGCATCGCTCGGCCAAGTCTCGATCACGAGCCCTCCGAGCCACTGCTCATAAGCATCTGCATTCCAGCGAGAAACGAGGCCGACAACATCGCCGCCTGTGTTCAGGCCGCTCTTGAGTCTCGCTGGCCGAATCTCGAGGTCATCGTGGTCGACGACCGTTCAGAGGATGGCACTGCCGATGTGGCTCGAGCTGCGGGCGCTGGAGACAAGCGACTGCACATCGTTGAGGGCTCAGAGCCACCAGGAGGCTGGGCAGGTAAGCCCTGGGCCTGTGTTCGCGGGGCCGGAGAGGCCCGTGGTCAGGTGATCTGTTTTGTCGACGCCGATGTTCGCCTGGCACCCGATGCGATCCGCGCCCTCTTAGAGACCATGGTCTCAGAAGACCTCAGGCTCATCAGCGCCTATGGTTCCTGGGAGCTTTACAGCTTCTGGGAGCGTGTGCTCATCCCGGCAGTGGGCTGGCTAATTCGCGGTGCAGTCAGCCTGGATCAGGTCAATGACTCTGGCAGGCCAGAAGCCTTTGCCAATGGGCAGCTCATTATGGTTGAGAGGAATGCCTATGAGTCCATGCAGGGGCATCAGTGTGTAAGGTCTGAGATTCTTGAGGATGTTCGCCTCGCAGAGCAATTTAAGAGACGCGGTTTCTCTGCCGGGATGCGGGTTGCTCCCTGGGCATTTCAGGTGCGGCTCTATTCGTCGCTAGGGGAGATCATTCGGGGGTACACCAAGAACCTCTATGAGGGAATGGGCCGACAGCCGAGTCTCGCGCTGGGCGCTATCTTGTTCATCTTTGTTGGTGCCTTGCTGCCTTGGATAGCCTTGTTGGTGTCAGTCTGGGTCCGTCTCGGGCTGGGATGGGCGGTGCCAGGTGACATCTGGATACTCTGGTGTGCCGCAGTCTGCGCGCTTCAAGTCCTGTTTCGCTGGCGTCTCGAGGCGATCGATGGTCGATCTGGGAAGGTGGCCTTTCTACATCCTGTCGCTAATGTTCTGTTGATATGGATCCTGTTGAGGTCGATGTTTGGCGTCGAGGCGACCTGGAAGGGGAGAGCCTTTATTGATGGGCAGGCGAAGCCAGATCCAAATGAAAACGCCGACCACTGAGGTCGGCGTTTAAGTGGAGCGGGAGACGGGATTCGAACCCGCGACATCCAGCATGGCAAGCTGATGCTCTACCAACTGAGCTACTCCCGCGCGGCAGCGTTTCTAACAAGCGCCTGCAGCGTGTCAAGGCTCAACAGGGATTGGTCCCGTCATGGGCTGAGATACTTGCGGCTACCCCTGCCGGTTTGGTGGTGGACAGTGTCGTTGGACTGTCTCGACACCGCTAGCGCTGTAGCCGTCGTGCTGCACGGGCCTTGATGTGCATTATGGCAGCTTGAACCTGATCAGGTGGGCTCAGATCCAGCGCCTCGTCGCACAACAAGATCAGCTGCTCACGGACTGTATCAAGGACAAGAAGAGGATCGGTCTGGGGTTCACCGCCGGCCATCCTCGAGATCGACAACAAGAGTGCTGGAGACTTCACTCTGTGCCTCAGGAAGGAGAGCTCGATGCTCTGACCGCTCGCGGCGCTCAGCACTTCTGCGATCTCTGGCAGCCTGCGGTGAAGCGATGGGCGATCGAGTGATGCTTCGAGGGTGTCCAGGGCCTGTTTGGCAGCAATCACCATCCAGACTGCGGCTGCTTGCCTTGCCGTGGGGCCCCAGACCTCTGCTCGCTTGAGGGCGGCCACACGGTCGAGACCCTCACAAGGCTTGTCTGGGCACGAGCCCTCGATGCGCTCAGCAGCAATGACGACCAGGGCCAGACCCGCTGAGTCGTCCTCTGCTGCATCAGCGGTCAGGAGGACTCGGGCCTCGCGAAGGGCACGGGCTGATGCGGTCTCGCCGTATGTGTCCCGGTGTGTATCTCGCTCTATTCTGAGCCTTGTTTGATCTTTATTTGTGTCTGCCCCTGCCCAACGCAGCGCGTGCTCGCTCGCTTCCCACATCTTTGAGGTTCCGCTGACTCTGTCCTCCGGGCTTCGCATGT
>Ga0315315_10000865_pt1 | contig 26958 bp, 22 predicted proteins | sample M140m3416metaG_FD_203699 | JGI IMG/M metagenome (GOLD analysis project Ga0315315, IMG submission 203699) | Ammonia-oxidizing marine archaeal communities from Monterey Bay, California, United States - M1 40m 3416 | ecosystem: Environmental > Aquatic > Marine > Intertidal zone | place: USA... | reverse complement strand
TGACAGTGTCGACCAAGACGTTGACGCAGACCGTCGAGATAGCATCCGCCTCAACCACACCGCCACGCATATGCTGCACTCGGCTCTCCAGACCGTCGTAGGCGAGCACGTGATGCAGAAAGGCTCGATGGTCAACGCTGAACGGCTGCGCTTTGATTTCTCACACCACAAGGCACTTAGCACCGAAGAGTTGGCGGCAATCGAGGCCATGGTCTACGCAGAAGTTCTGCGAAATCAGGGAGTTGAGACTGAAGAGTGCGCCATGGATGATGCCATCGAGAAGGGCGCCATGGCTCTGTTTGGAGAGAAGTACGGGGACAACGTCCGGGTGGTTGACATCCCAGGCTACTCAACAGAGCTCTGCGGTGGAACCCATGCCCGACGAACCGGAGACATTGGACTATTTCGCATCATCGGAGAGAGCAGTGTAGCCGCCGGTGTGCGCAGGATTGAAGCCGAGACCGGCCTTGGTGCTGTCGCCACACTGAAGGCGCAAGACCAGGTCGTACTGAGCGCACGGTCTCTGCTCAAGACGCACAGTGCACAGGTTCCAGATGCCATCGAGCGAATTCTCGAGGACCGGAAGCGCCTCTCACAAGAACTGGAGCAGCTAAAGAGAGAACTCGCTCGGAGTCAATCCGGAGATCTCACCGAACAAGCCCGAGAGGCTGATGGCTACCGCGTACTTGCAGCAGAAGTGAACGTTGACGCTAAGACATTGCGAGATGAAGCCGACCGGCTGAGAGACACCCTCGGCACCGGCGTGGTGGTCCTCGGTAGCCGTGAGGGTGGAGCCGTCAAGCTGGTCGTCGCCGTCTCCAAGGACATCGCCGGAAGCAAGGTGCACGCCGGCAACCTCATCAGAGAGATCGCTGGGATGGTAGGCGGAGGTGGTGGCGGACGTCCAGATCTGGCACAAGCTGGCGGCAAGAACCCCGACGCACTTCCTGGGGCACTCGAGGCTGTCTACGGCCTGCTGGGCGCGTAAGCAAAAGCCCGAATTACCGCTCAGGGTGCGAAATAACTTACGCACCCCTCGGTGACGATCGCGCGACGTCTATCGATTGAACCGCCGTTCAGTCTTGGCATGGATCCTGCTTGTACCTATAGTTGGCGACAGCCAGAGGATCTATGCTTCCCGTACCGACCTACACACTGCCAGACGACAACTTCGCTGTCGTCCTCAACGCAAATGCTGGCCGAGTCACACCACGACTCGCCAAAACCCTCGGCGCAGTCGTCCCGCGGGACCGCCTCTTCTTCACTGAGAGTGAAGACCATGCTGAGGAAGTCTTCAACCACTGCATTGACCGATCATACGGGACTGTGTTTGCTGGTGGTGGAGATGGCACCATTGTCGGGGCAATCAACACACTTCAAAGCGTCCGTGGCGATGCACCCATGCCGAATGTCGGCGTCCTGCGTCTTGGCACAGGGAATGCCCTCGCTCACTGGCTCGGCAGCGGTAGACCGGTTCATGACCTGCGTCGCTGGAATAACGGACAAGTACACCGATCGGTCTCAATGCACATGTGCGAGGCTGAGGGCACCCTCTTTCCATTCGCCGGTATCGGTATCGATGCTGCCGTCCTCAACGACTACAACGAGATCAAGAAGCGGGCACAAGGTCAGTGGTGGCAAGGCGCAGCCAAGGGCCTGACCGGCTACCTGCTTGCTGGCTACCTCAAGACTGTCCCCAACTACCTTCGTCGCCCAGCCCATCGCGTGCGAATCACCAACCTCGGCCGCCCGGCCTTCAAGATCGCGCCCAACGGCAGGGAGATCGGCAAGGCCATCCCCACAGGTGGCGTCATCTACGAGGGAATGGCAAGTGCTGTGTGCTGCGGCTCCATGCCCTACTACGGCTACGGAATGAAGATGTTCCCTCACGCGACCCGTCGCGCGGGCAGGTTCCAGCTGCGGCTTGTGAACATGAATGCTCTGCAGATGGCATGGAATATGCCGAAAGTCTGGAAGGGCGGAACACCGACCGGCATCCACGACTTCTATATTGACAACGCCCACATCGAGTTCGAAGACGACATGCCTTATCAGCATGGCGGCGAGGCAATGGGATACCGGAAGGAAGTGACGTTCTCGCTTGCTTCTTATCCAGTGACACTGCTGGGACAGGCATAGCAACTCTACCTGAGCTCCCTCGAGACGCACCTCTGGACCAAGTCAGCAATAAAACTTCTGCAGTGCGTGTTCTGAACGTTGGCGCGGATCAACAAGCGCCACACCGGACCCCTGAGCCACTGTGAATGTCGACGGAACCCGGCTGAGGCGGTAAACACCTGAACTCACTCGCAACGGGAGCGAAAAATGTGGCTGGTACTCGCTGCAGTCCTGGGTTCGGCGGAAGCCGAAGCATCTTGCCAATACCTCGTCAGGCGCGCCGCAGCGTCCTCGACGTCAACACTGGCGAGAAACTTCGTCAGCTTGGCGCGCTGTAGCCAAGAAGAAGCAGAGGCGAGCTTTAATTCTCTCTTGCCCCGCGCCAAAACAGTCGACTCTCTAGTCGGCCTCAGCATGGCCGCTATCGAGACCGATGTGTGGAACCCTGTCTGGAGGGTACTCTCTCACGATGCACTCGACTACGACCGCAGAGACCAGGTCGCACAAGCCATCGGCGCAAAGTGCACCGAGAATCCAAAGATTGTGGCCTTCTTGAAGGGCGCATATTTTGGCCTTCGTGACCTGGAGTTTCAGCAGTGGGATGATGCCCTCACCGCCTGCCAAGACCCAGGCTGGGGCGAGTGGCTAAACGAGCAAGCTCAAAACCCACCGAACAGCATGTTCGACGACAAGTACAACGCGCTCCTGAGCGTAGTCGGCACTCGGCAGGGACCTGAAGCCCTTACAGTTTACGCGAAGGCAGCCATCAAGGCTGCAGACAGCGGTCCCTTCGATGCCATCCTTATGCAGATGGAGGCCGCGGTCCAGCCGGGCATCGGTGAGCCCATCGTTCCAGAGAACAAAGCTCGACTTGAGGCTGCACTTGTGGAGATCGCTTCAAACGTGAGCAAGGAAAAGGCACGCTCAGTTGCTGATCGGCTCGCCAACGCTGGCGCCACGACTGCTGCAGCTGGCCTGCTTCCGAAGGTATACCCAGACCTCGTCGATGAGTCTGGCGGCTTCCTCTACGGTGCTGCCAGTGTCGAGCGCGCCGACTGCGATGGCACCAAGTCTGTCGTGCTGCACGTTGCACGCGTTGAAGAACCCGGCAAGCGCTGGATTATCCTCAATGATGTTCGCGCACCGCTGCAGTCGGTAAAGCCGCGCCTCAGCAAGTGCACATCTGAAGGCTCAGAGTGGGGCGTCTCAACGACCCCAGAGCCCGTCGCCAACAGCAAGGCTGTTGATGCCTGGACGGACACACTCGAAGCGCAATGGGAAGGAAAGGGCTACGACGTCTCGGTCCGTAAAGAGAAGACAATTAGTCTCGACTAAATCCATGTTGCATGACCGCCTATCAGCGTTAGGCTCTTGACACGACAAGAGTTTTACGATCAAATAGACTCACGTGACAGTCTTGCCACGGACCTTGTCCTATACCTCCCCGCTGTTAGAAGCCTCCGCGCTTCAGCTCCCCCGCTGCAAAGGACCCAAAAATGGCTCGCTCACTGACCATCAAGCACGAAGAAACCGCCTCAACATCATGGATTATGACCGGGTTCCTCGCACTCGCTTTCGGCTGGCTCGCCGTCACAGCAATCTTTGCGTCAACAGCCGACGCCACACAGACTGACCGCGCCGCAAACATCATTGAGTAAGGGCCAGTGCCCTTAAAGCAGTAAGAGCATGCGCGGATTCGGCGGACTTACAGACGCGCTGGACTCGCTACTCGGTTCTGCTGGCATCAGTGTTCAGCCTTGGTTCTTCCCGGCACTCCTGATGGTCGCCTTTGGATTGCTGCTGCCCCATATTCGGCAGAATCAGCGGACACAGCGAGCGAGAGAAGCCATCCGCAAGAGCGTCGAGGAGGGCGGCTCTGCAAGCGAAACCCTCCGTGACGAGGTCATGGGCTTGGCCAATGGACACCCAACGACCCTCTTAGTGATTGCTGGCGAGGCGCACAAGCGAGGCTTCTTGGAGCTCACGAGGCGGGCGCTCAAGGCGCTTGAGCAGACTGGGAAGTACAAGCGTGAAGCACGCCAGCTACGACACACCATCGATGGCCCACCCCCAGTACACCCGGAGGGAGAGCTCGCAGTCCTCGAGACGCTCATCGGACAAGGCCTATTTGGTATGGCCCGCACGCGACTTGAGCGTGCAGAGAGACACTGGCCTCACCTGACGATCTGGAAAGAAGTCGCCCAGCGACTCGACACAGAAGAGTAGCCTTGCGCCACCACAGAGTCCCGACTCTTGACGCGCACAGAGTTGGACCAGAGACCCCAAGTATGTGTTCTTTCACGGGTCCCTGTGGCAATCCAGAAAACCTGTGGAAAACTGCTTGCTAGCCGGCCGCTGACGTGTTCTTTTCGGATTCTTGGTTGTGCGCGAGGTGCAGGGGTACCGTCGACGCAAACTTGAATGCTTTTGGAGTGAACAGGCATGCCAGATGGACTTGACCAAAGCGGGTACGCACCCGCCCGACCTGAGACGGTCTTGGTCATAGATGGAGCAGACCTCCGGTCGCGACAGATCAAGCAGTCCCTCCGTGGCGCCCACCGACAGGTATTTACTGTACCCACTGCCCGAGAGGCACTCGCCGCCCTCTCCGACACCCTACCCGACCTCATCGTTGCCCACCTCGACATCGAGGACCTCTCAGGCACCGCATTGCTCGAGACACTGAGAGACCGCGCACCAAGAATCCCTGTGCTCGCCCTCACTCAGAGCGACGACGCCAAGTCTGGTGTCGCTGCAGCAAGAGCGGGAGCCGTCGACGTCCTCGTGCTCCCACTCGACCAAGCAGAGTTGATCAAGTCTGCGGCCAGTGCGCTCGCAGAGAGCCGCGGCACCAGGGATCTGGACCGGGTCAGAGATCAGGTAAGAGACCGACAAGGGTTCTCACACATGCTGACCCAGAGCCCGAGAATGCTCAGAGTCTTCGATCAGATTCGAGCCGTGGCCTCAACGGATGCCACAGTCCTCATCTTGGGTGAGACAGGAACAGGCAAGGAGCTCGTCAGCCGAGCGATTCACGAGCGCAGCAGACGCCGAGAGAAGCCCTTCATCAGTATCAACTGTGGCGCCTTTACAGAGACGCTCCTCGAGAGCGAACTCTTCGGACATGAGAAGGGCAGCTTCACTGGTGCATCAGGGAGGCGCCGTGGCGTCTTTGAGATGTCGGACGGTGGAACTTTATTTCTTGATGAGCTCGGCGAGACTTCACTCAGTGTTCAGGTCAACCTCCTCCGTGTGCTCGAAGAGATGTGCTTCAGGCGCGTAGGTGGCCAAGAGATGGTCCACGTGGACACACGAATCGTGGCCGCGACCAATGCTGACCTCGAACTGAAGACCCGCGAAGGTGCCTTCAGAGAAGACCTCTTCTATCGACTCAACGTCTTTCCTATACACCTGCCCCCTCTCCGAGAGCGGCCGGAGGACATCTCTCTCCTCACGCGACATTTCCTGGAAGATGCAGGAAGCGAGTACGGCATCGAGCCTCCAGTGGTGACACCGGCAGCCATGGAAGCCATCACAAGCTACACCTGGCCCGGAAACGTCCGGCAGCTCCGTGCACTCTGCGAGCGCTGGGTCATCGTCGCTGCAGGGCGCCCTATTACCCTCGAGATGCTGCCCTCAAATATGCAGCCTGGGTCAAGTCGAGTAGATCGGTACGGCACGACACCTCTACTCACAGTAGACGAGAGCGTGCCCATGAAGCATGCAGTAGACAGGGCAGCAGTACAAGTCGAGCGGACCTACCTCCACCGTCTACTAAAGCGAAACAATGGCCACTTGATCAATACGGCCAAGGCCGCAGGAATCACTCGGCGCACGCTGTACACCAAGATGAAGCTCTACGGCCTCGACGCCACGGATTACCGGAACGGATGAACCCCAAGATCTTCATCCTTGCCCTCCTCTCCCTAGTAGCGTGTGGGGATGACGAGCCTAAGCCGGACCGAGAGCCCGTCTATCTCAGCAGCGGATCTCCGCTGGCTGGTGTCGCTGAGGTCGACCTCGACTTCCCAATTGGGGCACCAATGGGAGGCTACAGCAACCGATGCGACTACCTGGGTAGAAGCGGATCCGTCGATAACCGCAGAAGCGCCTATACCGTTGCCTGGGCCTCGAGCTCAGGCATACAGACACGCTCGAGGGCACAAGTTCTCTGGCTCAACAACGGCGACCAGGACCTCGTCTTGTTCAAGGCCGACGTCATCTACAGCTTTGACAAGCTGGTGCGATCACTCGAGTACCAGCTCTCGGAGGCAACCGGAAGGGATCTGACGGGCCGCGTGGTTCTGACAACCAGCCACACTCATCATGCGCCCGCAAACTACTCAGACTCATTTCACTTTTATTTGGGTGGAGATCGGTACAACGAAGAAGTCTACCAGCGGTTTAGCCAGTCTCTCGTCGACGCAGCCTTAGAAGCCTGGGACAACAAAGAGCCCGCTGCTATCGGAATGGGAACCGCAGAGGACTGGGATCCAGACGACCTTGTCTATTCGGACCGTCGTGAAGAAAACGACACCCTCAAAGTCTGGGATGACCAAATTCCAGGCAAGAAGAAGGACCCACTGCTGTGGCTTCTGCGGGTTGATACCGCCTCAGGCGACCCTATGGGCGTCTTCTTCAACTTTGGTATTCACGGAACGGTACTGGGCTCCGCGAACGCAATGGTGTCGACAGATGCGACGGGTCACGTCGAGCACGCGCTGGCCGAGCGGTTTGATACACCGATTGTCTTGTCTCACTGGCAAGGTAGCGGAGGAGACCAATCGCCTCGCGGTACCGATCAGGGCTATGCCCGCCTCGAGACCATCGGCGAGTACGCAGCAGACGCCATCTACGATCTCTGGGCTGCCACACCCACCAGCAGCAACCCCATCATGCTCGAGACCGTGACACACAGCATCCCGGAAGGACTCGAGCAAATCCGAGTCTCTCGCCCAGGAGAGAAGGATCTCCACTACCTGAGATACAGTGAGTCAAGAGATGCCGACCTGATCATCTACAACGATGACGGCTCTATTAAAACTCCTCTCGATGAGTTCAATGCCCAGTACGGTGGCGCTTTCTGTGGCTATGATGATCCGCTCGTCTCGGTCGGAACCATCGGCAGCGATGTCTACCCGTATGACGGCTGTATGGATGTTGAGCTGATGTCCTGGGTCATCGCAGGCGTCTTCAAGCTCGAGGCGGACTCGGTCCCCCTCCCCTTGCCCTCCAGTACAGCAGCGATGACTACAGCGGCCCGAATCGGCCCCATCGACATCCTTCAGCCAGACGGTGAAGTCCAGCACGACAACGCCTATCTTGGGTTTTTTCCTGGCGAGACTACCCAGATGTACACCGAGCAGTACTCCCGACGTGCAGCTGCTGAGCTCGGACTCTCCAATGTCTTCCTGGTCGGGTACGCACAAGACCACGAGGGGTATCTCCTCATCCCTGAGGACTGGCTTGTCGGCGGCTACGAGCCAAACATCAACATCTGGGGACCACTGCAGGGCGAGCACATCATGGAGGGCAACCTCGACATGATGGCCTCGCACCTCATGACCAACCGACTCGAGCCACAGGATGCTGGAGGTGACTTTCCTGACACTCGCTACAGCAGCAAAGAGCTCCCAGTGACACCGCTCGACCTCACACCTGACGCAGGAACAGTGCTGAGCACCATTCCCGACGAGATGTGGACTCCACTCGCGGCCGACATTCAGATTCAGCCAGATCCTGTACTCAAGCGTGTCCAGGGCATTGCCCAATTTGCCTGGCACGGCGGCGATCCTGCGGTCGACCTTCCACGGGTAGAGCTCGAAGTTCTCGAAGGCGAGACCTGGACGCCAGTGCTTACACAAGCCGGCCACACGGTCTCCGACACGCTTCCAGATATCATCACGGCCCACACACCCGACCCTCTGTATCCCTACGATGTGGTGCAGCAGCATACCTGGTGGGCTGCCTGGCAGGCAGTATCTCACTCCGGCATCCGTACAGCACTCCCCACAGGCACCTACAGACTCCACGTCTACGGCCAAGTCGCCGGGGGTGAGCGGTCACAGTGGCCCTACGACAGCACCGAGTATGACCTGACCAGCGAGCCTTTTGTGGTCGAGCCTGCGGAGATCAGCCTCTCCCAAGACGGGGACGGTATCTGGGCCCACATTCAAGCACCCGCTGCAGGCTACAGGCTGGTTGATCTTGAAGGCTCGTCTGTCGGCACAAACCCGGTCCACGATGCCTCAATACAGTGGATCATGGACGATGAGACCGTGATTGAAGATGACACTGAGGGCGTAATCTCCGCTGAACGAACTCTCTTTGCAGCTACAGCTCCCGAGGGTGCAGTAGCAGTAGCAGTCACAGACCCTGACGGGAACACTGGAACCATGGAGCTGGAGTGAAGAAGTTCATCGCGGTTGCGGGAAATATCGGCGTAGGCAAGAGCTCCATGGTGGAATTTCTGAGCGAACAGTATGGGTTTGAGCCCATCTATGAGCCGTTCATGAACAACCCGTACCTCGACGACTTCTACAAAGACATGAAGACCTGGGGCTTCCACAGCCAGCTGTACTTCCTGACCCACAAGTTCAAGCTTCACATGGCGCTCAACACACGAGCAACCACAGTGGTTCAGGACCGCACCATTTACGAAGATGCTGAAATCTTCGCCACGAATCTCTACAAGGGTCGCTACATCAAGAAGCGCGACTATGAGACCTACATGGAGCTCTACCAGACCATGAAGGGCGCACTCCAGCCGCCTGACCTCATGATCTACCTGCGATGCTCAGTGGGTGCGATTCGGAAGCGGATCAAGCAGCGTGGCCGCAAGTCTGAGCAAGAGATTCCAACAAATTATCTTCGCCGCCTGAATGGGCTGTATGAGGAGTGGATTGGTCGCTACAGCCAGTCACCTGTCCTCGTGTGGGACTCCGAGCGAATGGACTATCTCACAGACATCGTCGACCGCATTGAGTTCAAGCGACAAGTGGAGCGCCTCCTCTGAGGGGCCCTCCATTCATCGAATCGGAACACGGTTCGAGAGGTCATGAATCTGGGGACGGTAGACCGCGGTCGCACGTGACACTCCACCGAACAGACCATTGGCACCGGCCATCCACTGCCGAGTCCGCTCAGACAGAGCGAGGCCCAGACCAGGCTGACGCCAGCGCACCACCTGCTCTTGAACACCCTCCCAAAACTGAAGCCTTGCCTCCAGGCTTGCGAGTGTCCCCTCTCGCACCTGATCCGCCTCTTCTTGGTTCTTAATCATGCTCGCCAGAGCCTCCTCCAGCCACAGCGCGTGGTCTTCATCCTGACCAATGTGCAGGGTGAAGTACATGATGTCGTCCTCAGAGAAGTTCGCCCGCCGAAGGCCCTTGATGATGGGACCAAACATTCGCGGTATCGCCCACTCATGACCAGGGCCCAGTGCACCGAGCCCCACAAGGAATGGCCGCTGACTGCACAGGACAAGATGGCTGTAGATGAAGTCCCTAACCGCCGTGTGGAGGACCACCCGGTCTTCCTCACCGACTTCGACACCACACGATGTCAGAAAGTTTCGGTACAGAACGGTGTGATCGTCTCCGTCTGACCCCTCACCGTACTCATCCACCAATACCTTAGCCAGCCAGCACTTTGCCGTGGTGTTGGGCGCATTGATGAGCAGACGCTCCATGTAGTTGGTGAACATCCCAACCAGCGCGTAGTGCTGGAGACCAAAGACCTTGTAGTCCTCAATCGTAAATGGACTCGTGCCAATTCGAGCCAGGAAGGTGTGATTCACCGCAGGGTGAGACTCCACTTCCTGGCGGAGGTCTTTCAAAAAACTACGGGCGTCAAAGCTCATGCTTACACTCAACTGGTAACGGTTACTGCGTCTGGACCACCTGAGGCCGGTGGCCGAACATCCTCGATGATGCCTGCCTCGTCTCTCAGATAACTGCGATAGTCGAACTGGATCTTCTGGTACTTGAGTCCCTGTACAATCGTACGCGGCATACCCGGGAGGAGCTTGCGTAAGAAGTCCCGGCGCTTCCAAGCCACCTTGGGAGTGAGCCAGCCGTTGCGGCTCTCCCGATAGACAGTGCGATAGCGAGTGAAGTTCTTATAGAACTCCTCTCGGGGTAGCTTGGTCGGGATCACTGGGTGCAGCAAGTCGTACAGTCGGAAGTCCTCAGTCAGCAGCTGATCTCTATACTTTCGGAACATCTCAGTACCAGGCAGCGGAGTAAGAATCGTCACGAGCGGGAAGGTCACACCGAGGTCCTTGATGTAGTCATAGAGCGCGTCGAAGTCCTTCTCCTCGAAGTCAGGGCGCACCATAAAGATTCCTGTTGAGAGGATGCCGTTGTCTCTCAGAATCTTGGCAGCAGCCCGATTATTCTCCAGCGTGTTCCGCTTATTGAGCCCCTCGAGCGCATCCTCGTCGTTCGTCTCGTATCCACTCAGCACACCCGCCAAGCCGACATTAGCCAAGCGAGCAATGAGGTCTGGATACTTGGCGATGAAGTCAGTTCTGCCTTGAGTCATCCAGTACTTGCCGAGCTTCCTCTCCTCGAGCTCCTCGCACAACCGCACGAGCCTCGAGTGATTGGTCAGGAAGTTGTCGTCGAGCAGGAAGAGGAATGTCTCTTCGCAAGCCTCCATCTGATCGGCAATATTCTTGGCCGAGAGGAAGCGTGTCTTGCGATCGTAGAACTCCCAGATCGCACAGAAGTTGCAGTCAAAGCTACAGCCTCGCGACGTAAAGATGCTCGCCAGCGGCTTGGCCGCCAAGAAGAAGTACTGACCCTTGTACTGGGAGATGAGGTTTCGGTCTGGGGCTGGAAAGTCATCAATCTCGCGCCACTTGGGCTTGCTTCCTTCCGTCCAAGAGCCGTCAGGGAGATGAGTGCGCGCGCCCTGCACACCGGCCAGGGCGGTTGTCTGGAGCTTGGTTCCTGAGTCGAGGCCCTCGGACCAAATACCCACAATGTCCTCGAAGGTGAGCTCACCCTCACCTTGAACCACGACATCGACATAGTCCTCGTCGTAGAACTCCGGCATGAAGGTCGCGTGGTGACCACCCATGACCGTGAGGCAGTCCGGGACGAGCTGCTTGGCCAGCATCATGACTGCCTTTGCCTGGTAGGCGTCCGTTGTCATTGCTGTTGTGCCGACGAGGTCAGGCTTGAAGGCACTGAGCGTCGCAGGGAGCTTAGACGGCTCTTCCAACCTCATATCGAGAATACGAACCTCATGATCGTCTTGGACCATGGTCCCGATACTGGTCAACCCGACTGGTTCGGACAGCCAGAAAGTGTTCTCTAAACCGAGCCTCGCGTCCTCAAATGGCGCTGGCTGAACAAGCAGAATCCGCACAATACACCCCCAACAAAATCCCCAAAACAACCGATCTCTTAAGTAGAGCTAACCCTCGACAGGGCCCGAAACACGTCAACGTGCATCTATCGTCCAATCCAACTCAAAATATGCCAGTTCTACTGTAGTGTTCGATGGTCTTATTTTTTGATCAATGTTGAGGTTGGCCAGGCGGTCAAATACAATTGAGAGGCTAGCCTTGGTGGCTTGGCCCTGGGTTTCAGCACCGAAACTCAATGTCAGCTCGCGCCGCTCTGCAGGCGCCAGTGTCGAGTCTCCGAGCTCCTTACCAACAGGAAGCTTGACTCGACGCTCAATACGCTCGACAGCCTCGGCGACCTGCTTCGCATCCTCGCTCCAGAGTCGAGCCGTCACCACCAGCGACCGCGCAGGCTCTCCGCTCGGAAACCGGTGACCCGCCTGATTTGTGAGGACAATCTTGATGCTGCCGTCAACAATCGAGGGCTCACCGATGATGAGTCCACTCCGCACCATCTCATTGTCCCAGCCTCCAGGGAAGGTGTGACGTCGGCCCTGTCTCGGGGGTGCCCCGTGAGCGGAAGGACGATTAACTTCAGGCATATGACAGTCGGTGCAGCTCTCCGTCCGACCGGTAACCTCCTTCCACTCGGACCATTCTGAGTGAGTGTCCGTGAGGGGTCGGTCAGATTTAGAGAATGGAAACGGCGGTGACACCATCTGATGACAACGCTCGCAGCGATCCGATGCAGAGAAGTTCGGGTCCTGGGCCACCTTGTGCGGAGCCGCCACGCTGTGCGGCCCGACCAGTGCGCCTTCCTCGAGATGGCACACGACACAAGTGACACCCTCAGCCTGCAAGTCCTTGTCGAACAGAGGGTTGACCGTGCTGACCTCACGCGGTGGGTTCAGGCCTCGCAGCCCTGTCACGACTGTTGGCTGCTGAGCCTCAAGCGGAGCATGGCAGCTGAGGCAATAGTAGAACTCTCGCTGATGCGACCAGTCGGCCTGAAAAACCGGATCTGTAAACGACTGCCCCATCCCTGAGCCCGCCCACTCACGGTAGATCTCCTCATGACACGTCGAGCAGCTCTCCGCCGAGACCGAAGCCAGACCTTGCGGGGGCGGCTGTGACGGCAGCGCCTTTGGCTCCAGCGAGGTGTAGAGCCTGTCGGCAAGACAGCCGAATGAGAACATACACACCAAGATCGGTATGCCTCGCCCAAGCCAAGAATAGTTACTGCGCACGGTTGGAGAACTCTCGTTGAAATCAATGTACCTCAAACACAGGGCATCGTTCACACCATCCAGATTGACGGCACTGGAGCAGAGCGTGCACCAGCACACCCCCGACTCAATGACACATCACTGAACCCAGACCACTCCACGGCGCCCATCAATTGTGACCACATCACCATCCTCTAATCGACTCATTGCACCCTGAATGTTGACCACCGCGGGAAGCCCGTATTCTCGAGCCACAACAGCGCCGTGACTGAGCATTCCCCCCAACTCCATGATGACTCCACCGGCCTTCAAGAAGAGCGGTGTCCACCCAGGATCTGTGGCCCGCGCGACCAATATCTCACCGGCTTTCAGCTGATGCCCGTCAGACAGACTGCGCAGAACACGCACCCTCCCAGTCACCACACCTGGTGAGGTCCCCGTTCCCTGAAGCCTCAAGCCAGTCGATTGCTCATCGATCACCTCGGCGCCGACCAAGAAGCTGGAGGGTTCATCACCAGCTGCACGTCGGCCGACCTCCACACCCCAGGCCGCCTTTCGATCCACCACTCGAGCCCTCAACTCCGCGGCATCGACTCGACCCATGACCAGGCTCTCCAGTTCATGCCTGTCGAGGAAACGAACCTCAACACCAGACAGCTGCTCGACCTGCTTGAGTTGATCTGCCCAGACCCTGAGCAAGCGGTCAAAGTGAAACCGCTGATTCTCCCGCAAGAGTAAGTATGTCTGGGTGTGCCCAACCAGTGCTCGAACCCACCCCTTGAGCGATCTATGAGCGGCAGCGGCACGCTCGGCCTGCATCGCTCCCATTCTTGCCGGATCTTCGTGCTGGGCCGCGGCAGCAGCGAGGACTCTGACGGTGTCTATGCTCTCATGCCAGCGTGGGCTGAAGAGCTCCCAAGACGATCCCGCTCGGTGACCAAAGTCAGCTAAAAAGTCGTCCTCTTCGAGCTCGCCCCGACCTAAGCGCCACAGGGCGTGGTTGGTCTTCACCGTCCAGCTCTCCTCGACTGGCCGGAGCGCATCCGCTGCGAGATCCCCTCGCCCATGAGCCGAGAGCGCCGACTCGGCCAACTGGTAGAGCAGGTTTGCGTACAGGAGGCTGCAGACATGGATCCCGATGTACCGACGGGCGAGCGCCATACATCGATCAGCCCTCGCCATGGCCGTCTGGATATCTGGAGACGCGAGCGCAAGTCCAGGCAGCACACTGTCGAGGTCCCCCTCAAAACGGCGCCACTGTCTCGGGTTGGAGAGCGGGCCCGGCGAGAAGAGACGCCAGCGCCGCTTGCGCAGCGTCTCGCTGATCACGCTCCGGTAGACACCCAGATCTGGCGCCTGTGCATGAACGCGTCGCCACCCACGCTGCTCCGTGGCCGGCAATAGCTCCATCATAAACTGGGGTGGCGGTGCACCTGGAAGCTTGAATGCCAGATGTCGAAAGACGGTAACGTTGAGATACGGCGCATACCGAATCAACTGCGTAGATGAGCCGCCACCGAGGAGTCTTCGCTGGGTATCGGGATACCCAATAAACTCCTCGAGAAGCGAGCCCATGAGAGACCACCCAAGCGGTGTGGCAGGCTCAGTCCAGCGCTCACCAATAAAACGACGCGTCCACAGTGCGGGGCCAGAACGCCGCACTGCACGCGCTGTCGTGACGGGACGCGACTGGAGGATATAAAATTGTCCTGCGGAGCTTCGGGCCCACTCCAGGTCTGCAGGCCCACCCATCAGTGCCTCGACCTTGAGCCCGAGACGACACAGTCTCAGCAACTCTGCATGTCTCAGCTTTGGAGCCTGCACATCCACGGGCGGAACAGGTGAACGGATGAGCCCACCCCTACCGACGATACACATCTCCTCTTGTGCCCGGACCTGATCCTCCACAACATCGAGCTGGACCGCGGCGAGGATTCGCTGGATGGGCCTCGGAGACTTCCGTGGCCGACGCACAACATAATAATCTGGAACAACCTCGCCTTGAACGACCGCCGCAGCCTGCCCCCAGGCCGCCTCAACAGTCATCTCTCGCCATGAACCGCTGAGTGGGTTGATGGTGAACATTACGCCCGCACAGCGCGGCTCAATCAGCGGCTGAATTAGCACCGCGAGCCGCGCCCTGGACTGCGCTTCGTTTGCGCCACGGTATGCAGCAACCCTGGATGAGAATGCGGAGGCCCAGCACTTGAGTACTGCACGCTCAGTCTCATCGCCGGGACGGACACCAATGACGGTCTCAAACTGCCCAGCCCAGCTGGCGTGCTCACCATCTTCTTCGACAGCACTGGAGCGGACAACCACAAGGGGCCCAAGCTTGGCCGCCGCCGTCCTCAACACACCTGCGAGTTCAGCCCCAAGTTCAGCCTGCTCAATGCGTGCACTCAGGCTCGGATCACCACAGTCCGCCAACTCTACGAGTCCGTGCTGAACTAAAAATTGCTCCAGCGCTTCGGTGGGAATCACGACGCCCGGCAGCACAGGAACGCCCGACGCACCAAGACGCGCAAGCGTTGCCGCCTTTCCTCCGACACGCCCAACCTCCTGCGCGCGTCGGTCCTCCAGAGAAATCAGTCGATTCACCCCCTGACCGTAGCGCATCCGAGTGTTACCAGCGACGCCCGAACCAGGAGAGCCGCAGATGTCTACTACCGACGGTACATTTTCTACCCCTACTCCAACGAATGAGGTCGTCCGCGGCTATGCCCCTGGGTCCGCCGAGCGGGCGTCTCTCCAGGCTGAAGTCAACCGACAACTCGGCGAGGTCGTGGAGATTCCATGCGTCGTCGGCGGAGAAGAGATCTACACGGGTCAGACCGTCGACATCACAAACCCTGGCGATCACCAGCATGTCTTGGCCAGGGCCCACCTCGCGACACCGGAGGTCATCGAGCGAGCCATTGAGTCCTCAATAAAGGCACAGGCTGAGTGGGCTGCAATGCCGTGGCAGGATCGCGCAGCAGTCCTTCTCAAGGCTGCAGACCTCTTGGCTGGACCCTGGCGCGACCGCCTCAATGCAGCCACTATGCTTGGTCAAGGCAAGACCTGCCACCAGGCAGAGATTGATGCTGCCTGTGAGCTCATCGACTTCATGCGCTTCAACGCTCGATACGCTCAAGACATCATGGGCCAACAGCCTGGCAGCAACCCGGGCATGTGGAACCGCATCGACCAGCGCCCGCTCGAAGGCTTCGTCTTTGCGATCACCCCCTTCAACTTCACTGCAATCGCCCTGAACCTACCCACAGCACCAGCACTCATGGGCAACGTTGTGGTCTGGAAGCCAGCAACCACACAGCTACACAGCGCATGGGTCGGCTACCAGATACTCCGCGAGGCAGGTTTTCCTCCAGGTGTCATCAACTTTGTACCCGGCCGTGGCGCCGTCGTCGGCGATGCCGTCATCAAGCACCCCGCACTCGCAGGTCTGCACTTCACAGGCAGCACGCGGGTCTTTCAGCACATGTGGTCGACCATTGGCGCGAACATCGCCAACTACAACACCTACCCCCGCATCGTCGGTGAGACTGGCGGCAAGGACTTCATTCTCGCCCACCCAAGCGCCGACCCACGCGCGCTCGCCGTGGGTATTGCCCGCGGCGGATACGAGTACCAGGGTCAAAAGTGCTCGGCTGCCAGTCGCATCTACATCCCTAAATCACTCTGGGGAGAAGTCTCAGATGCCGCCGTCGGCATGATTGAGAGCATGAAGATGGGCAACGTGACCGACTTCACGAACTTCTTGGGACCGGTCATTGATGAACGCGCCTTCAGAAAGCACGAGGAATACCTCAACATCGCCCGCACAACAGGTGAGGTACTCACAGGTGGGTCCGCAGACGGGAGCAAGGGCTGGTTCGTCGAGCCCACACTTGTGCGCTTTGATGACCCCCACGCCCGCCTGATGGAGGAGGAGATCTTTGGTCCGATCGTCTCCGCGTATGTGTATGAAGATGCGCAGTGGGAAGAAACCATCAAGCTTGTGGACCAAAGTAGCCCCTACGCACTGACTGGCGCTGTGTTCAGCAACGATCGCTATGCAGTCAACCAAGCCTCACAAGGCCTGAGACAAGCGGCCGGAAACTTCTATGTGAACGACAAGCCAACAGGCGCAGTCGTTGGTCAGCAGCCGTTTGGTGGCGCTCGAGCATCAGGCACCAATGACAAGGCCGGCAGCGCTCTGAACCTCCTCCGCTGGGTATCGCCTCGGACGATCAAAGAGACATTCGCGCCACCTCACGACTGGAAGTATCCCTTCCTGGGCTGAGCGATTCCTTGACAGTCGCCGCAGGCCAGATACACTGCATGTGAACGGGAGGTCTGCTTCGAGCAGTCTCCACTCGTCGAGCGCCCCAAGGGGCCAGCCCAAGGGTTTCACCCTTCGGACGGCGACCGGTCCTTCTTAGCCTGCTCTCATGGCACACCCCGCCCTTCCGGGCACAGTAGCCAAGGCCACACTCCAATCCATGCTGGCTGTCCATCCCTGGGCAGTCGCGATGGAGCTTCCCAAGAAAATGAATGCACGTCAGGCCTGACAACCCCCTCATCGTGCAGGGGGACGGCAAGGTTCTCGTCGAGACCCAGCATGCCCGCTACGAAGAGACTCGAGACTTTCTCGGTCGCTTCGCAGAGCTAGAGGCGTCGCCGGAGCATCTCCACACCTACCGAATCAACCCCCTGTCTCTGTGGAATGCCGCATCAGCCGGCATGAACACCACGGAGATCGTTGACGGGCTCAGAGAGCTGTCCAAGTTCGACGTTCCACAGAACATGCTCGAGCAGATCACCGAGACCATCGACAAGTATGGCCTGGTCAAATTCATGCCCCACCCGGATCAACCTGCGGAGATGATTCGACTGCAGTTCACATCTGGCTTTGTTGCAAAGCTCGTGAGCAGTGATGCCTCTCTCAGGGAGTTCATGGTCGAAGACGGCCGCAGGCACTGGATGCTCAATGGAGGCCACCGTGGAATCTTCAAGCAGCGTGCTCTGCAGGCTGGCTGGCCGGTAGAAGACCTCGCTGGCTTCCTCCCTGGAGCACCGCTCGAGATCGAACTGCGCGACACCATGATCGGTAACGGCAAGCCATTTGGTGTACGCCCTTACCAGGCCGAGGCCGCATCACGCTGGTATCAAGATGGCCGTCCTTCGGGCGGGTGTGGCGTCGTGGTGCTCGCATGTGGTGCTGGAAAGACAATCGTCGGTATCGAGTCAATGCGCCACGTGCAGACCAAGACACTGATTCTGGCCACAAACCAAGCTGCCGTGAATCAATGGGTCCGAGAGATCATCGACAAGACCCACCTCACGGCTGACCAGGTCGGCGCCTACACCGGCACCGTGAAAGAGATCAAGCCCGTCACGGTCGCCACCTACCAGATTCTTACCTGGCGCCGCTCGAAGGAAGCCGAATTTGAACACCTCCACCTCTTCGAGGACGAAGACTGGGGCTTGCTCATCTACGACGAAGTTCATCTCCTCCCGGCCCCTGTCTTTGGTGCCACCTCTGGCCTCCAAGCCAGACGTCGCCTGGGCTTGACTGCAACGCTTGTTCGCGAAGATGGACGCGAGGGTGATGTCTTCAGCTTGGTCGGTCCCAAGCGATACGATCTCCCCTGGCAGATGCTCCAGCAAGGCGGCTTCATTGCAACGACCTCCTGTACCGAGGTCCGCGTCCCATTCTTCAATGGTGAGCGTGAGCGCTATGAGCGTGCAGATGAACGGCAGAAGTTCAGACTCGCCTCAGACAATCCAGCAAAACTTCGCGTACTCGACGATCTCGTAGAGCGACACCGGGAAGACAATATTCTCGTCATCGGGACCTACGTTGACCAGCTCGAGGTCATCGCTAAGCGCCTGCGAGCTCCGCTGATCACGGGCAAGACACCTCATGGCGAACGTGACGACCTGTTCGACGACTTCAGAAAGGGTCGCATCAACCTGTTGGTCGTCTCTAAGGTCGCCAACTTCTCTATCGATCTACCCGACGCTAATGTCGCCATTCAGATCTCAGGATCTTTCGGATCCCGACAAGAAGAGGCTCAACGACTGGGCCGTATTCTGCGCCCAAAGAAAAAAGAGGCGCGCTTTTATACAGTCGTCACCTCAGACACCAAGGAACAAGAATTCGCGATGAAGCGACAGCTGTTCCTTACCGAGCAAGGCTACCGTTACAAAATCGAGGAACGGCCTCACCACTGAGTGAGTGACCCCTCAGAGGCACCCCATGGAAAACGCTGAAGAAACTGAAAACAAGCCCCGCCGCCGTCGCCGTCGGCGTCGTCGTAAAGGCCCACGCACCGACGGTGCACCCAATGGTGCATCAAAGGGTGGCATGCGGCGAGATCTGTCCGGACCACCGGTCAATCTTCCTCCGACCGGTCACGCTCCGAACCGACGCATGGCCGTTCACCCAAAGCGTGGCCGTCCATCCAGCAGTACAGCCCGTCGCCGGCGCTTCACTCGGACCGAGCTGGATCACTTAGGTAGCTACCTCGGAGATCTCCCCGAGCAGTACGTCGCCAATCTCTACCTCGCCCTCGGTGGTCAACCCGACCGTGTTCCTACACGGGATCGCATGATCCAGCTGACTGCAAAAGCGCTCGGCCAGGACGGCCGCATTGATGCCCTCGTCAGAGGCATGCACCAGCGTGACCGGCAAGCACTCGCTATCCTCGTTCAGTGCGGTGGACTCGCACACCACGAGGAAATCTGCCAGGAGCTATCTCTATCTCTCGGCGGCACAGACAAGGAATGGGCACGTGTGCTCGGCACTTTGGGTCAGAAGGGAATGCTCGCGGCAACGGAGCAAAAAGAAGGCCACTTCTTCTACATGATTCCTCAGCCCGTCATGGCTCCGCTCATCGACGCACTCAAGGATGACCTCACACTGCCGACATTCGAGCACGAGGAGATGCGAGTCCTGAACCAGCGGCCCTTCTCTCCGCCTCTCGACTTCAGCTTCACTACTCTGGCGACCTATATCGACCAGCACCCCCCGCGCCTCACCCAGCGGCAAGAAATCTTCAAGGTCCACAAGGACGAGATGGATGGCTTCTTCTCGCAGCTGTGGGATCCAGACAGCGAGCTGTTTAGTTTCCACATTGAGTTCTTGATGACCAATGGAATGGTCGAACTTCGTGGCGACTCACTTCACGTGAACCGTGCAGCCATTGAGGAGTGGATTCAGCTAGATCCCGAAGACCAGAGAGACCTTGTCTTCCACAGCCTCAACAGACGCCTCCCGAGCGCGGAGTGGCTGCTCTGGGCCATCTATGACATGGGTGGCGCTTGGGTTGCCGAGCGACCACTTCAGGCCCTCTACCGACGCTGGCGTCGAGGAGAGGACTGGCGCGAACGCTACCAGAAAGGTCAGTGGTCGAGCCCGAAGTCGGCACAACGTGAGGGCTATAGCTTCACTCCTCTCGCCGATGCAGGTGTTCTTGAGCTCGGACAGTGGGGACAAGAAAAGTTCTATCGGCTGTCCACCCGTGCCCTCCGGCTTGTCGAGCCACCAGAGGACGAAGGCTTCACACAGTTCTACCTGACGCCATCATTTGAGATCATGGCACCCGCGGGTATGGCTCCAATCTTGTTCTTCCGAATCGGGGAACTTGCAGAGCTGACAGCCTGCGACCGTGCCAACACCTACAAGATCACCGAGGTCACCATCGAGCAAGCGCTCGAGAAAGGCTGGCGACGAGAAGACATCTTCGAGTTCCTGCGTGAAAACAGCCAGATTGGCCTTCCGGAGAATGTCGAGGACACGCTCCGTGGATGGTGCGGCCAGCGCGGAGACGTCGAGCTTCACGATCTGACGATGATATCAATCCATCGCTCACAGATTCGACGCTTAGAGACCAACCGTGCCATCAAGCCGTTTCTGCTCCACCGTTTCGTTCCTGGGCTTTACGCCGTCGATCGGGCACGCATGGAAGAGCTCCAACTGGCACTCACCGAGGGGGGCTTCTCTGTCGCTCCACAGGTGAGGTCTTATCCAGACGACCCTGCAGGAGTCGACGCCCGCAAGCGCCTGCTGGATCTCGTATCTGAGGCCCGCGCCGGTCGCGAGGACACCTTTAGTCGTGCCCATGCAGCAGACACAGACCCATCGCTGGTCTCTCTGATTCCGGGCACGAAGGCGACCCCTGCGAGAAAGGGGCGACGCAAGAAGTCCTCTCTCCCAACACGACGAAGTCCAAGGGAGATCCAAGATGTCGTGGCCGCCGCAATCAAGGGCGCTCAGAAGATCGACATGCTCTACGTGACACGCACGATGGAGCGCAAGCGACTGACCGTCCAGCCAGAGCGGATTGCGACAAATGCACAAGGCCAGCAAGTCTTGGTGGCCTCAGACACCAAGAGTGGCGGTCGTTTTTCCTATCAGGTCGTACAGATCGAAAGAATGGACGCAGTCGGATAGACTGTCCCCCTGAACCCCGGATGCGGAACCAAAATGTCAAACGATGAAAAGCGTACATTCGAACAAGCACTCACCGAGCTTGAAACACATGTTCGCCGCTTAGATGGTGGAGAACTCCCACTCGAAGAGTCGCTCTCAACCTTCGAGGCTGGAGTCAAACTGATCCGAGAATGCTCCGAACTTCTGGACGATGCTGAGCAGAGAATCACCGAACTGTCGGCCTCCGCCGCAGCAAGTGCAGCCTCAGGCGATGGAGCTCAGGGCTGAAAGACTGAATGTTCCACTGGATTTATCGCAAGAACAGTGTGAACATCCCGACCTTAACCCCCACCCTCTAGTTGATATCGGGCTATACGCCCGGAACACACAGACAGGCGAGTGATGTTCGATTCAGTAGGCCGAGCCCGGAAGGTAGACACCCGACAACAAGCCGGGTCATTTCTACTGTCTCTCGCTCTGAACGGCAGCCTTATCGGCGGCCTGGTCATCGCTGGTGCCACTGTGGCTGAAGAAGTACTCGAAGATGCCCCTGTAGAGGTCGCATTCTTTGATCTCGCCCCACCGCCACCGCCACCACCACCACCGCCAGCGGGCGGCGGGTCCAAGAAAAAGAAGACAGAGAAAAAAGAAGAACCAAAGGAGACCCCCAAGGAGGTTGAGCCCGAGCCAACCGAATTGCCTGAAGAGGTCCCTGAGGAAGAGGTCGAGTCTGAAGACAACGGTGTCGAGGGTGGTGTCGAGGGCGGCGTAGAAGGCGGCGTTGTCGGCGGTGTCGTCGGTGGAGTCATCGGCGGCGTGCTGGGCGGACAGCTCGGTGGAACCGGTGTTCGTGCCGTCCATTGGTCTGAGATGAAGGCCAAGAGACGCGTCAAGCCGAAATACCCCGCCTCCGCCAAGCAGCTCAATCTCGAGGGCAGTTGCCAGATACGCTTCTACATCGATGAGAAGGGCAAACCCTACGAAATTAAGATTGAAAAATGTCCAAAGGTCTTCCACGACGCTGCCAAGCAGGCAGCGTGGGGATGGCGCTTCTACCCAATGAGAGTCGAAGGAAAAGCCGTGAAGGCTGAATTCGTCCTCGCACTTAAATTCAAGTTGAACTGAGGAAACCATGCATTTTACACCGCAAGCACTCTGGGCAGCGACGGGAACTCCCGTCCGCGTTGTCCTTCTCGTCATGATGCTCATGGCAGTCTGGTGTTTTTATGTCGCCATCGAGCGGACAATTGCCCTGGCTAAGGCCAGAAAGCAGTCTCGTCTTCTCGCTGAGGCCGTCGCAGGACCACTCTCGAACGCGAACGCCGCCGAAGCCCTCGCTATCTGCGAGAAGGAAGAGTACGCAGAGTCTTACTTGGGTCACATGCTCGTTGGCGGACTCACCGAGTTCAATGCCAGAAAAGACAAGTACGGCATCGAGGCCGCAGAGCGAGCCCTCGATCGGGTGTCGGTCACTGAGTCTCAGTCACTCCGTAAGGGCATGAACATGCTGGCCACCACGGGTGCTACCGCACCATTCGTTGGCCTGGTCGGCACCATCTTTGGAATCATCAATGCATTCCAGATGATGGGTGAAGCTGGTGGTGGTGACCTCGCGGCCATCTCATCAGGTATCGCAGAGGCCCTCATCACAACGGCTATCGGCATCACCGTGGCCATCATCGGTGTCTGGCTCTTCAACTACTTCAACGGGAAGATTGACGAGATCACAAACGACATGTCCGTCTCAGTACAGGAGCTCCTGGACTGGTGCGAGAAGCAAATCCTGCCCCCATTCGGTAGCGACAAGTAGGAATCAGCCATGGGCATGAAAGTAGGTGATCGCACTGGCGGCCCAATGGCCGACATCAATGTCACGCCCCTCGTGGACGTGGTGCTGGTGTTGCTGATCATCTTCATGGTGATCACGCATCTGCTCGGCTCTGGTGTCGACGTTCCCCTCCCCCCCGCAAAGACGGGAACCGAGGTTAGGGACGGCGGCCAGCACTTGGTCGTGTCTATCAAAGCCGGAGAGAAGCGGAACATCGTCGTCCCAGAGGGAATGACAGCACCCCGCGTCACCCCGGAGATTTACGTCGACGTGACCCGCACTGAGCCCGACGCGCTGATCAACGACATCAACCAAGCTTACCAAGACAAGCCCGAGCGCTCGCTGCTCGTCAAGGGAGACAAGACCCTGACATGGCGTGACGTCCGTGAAGTGATGGACATCATTCAATCCGGCGGCATGACGACCATGCTCCTCGCTGTTGAGACAGAGAAGGAGTAGAGATGGGTAAGTTCAAGGGAATCCCGAACAAGAAGCAGCCGCAGAGCGACATCAACGTCACCCCGCTCATCGATGTCGTGCTGGTACTGCTCATCATCTTCATGGTCTTGACTCCCATCATGATCAATGAGATGTCAGTCAACCTTCCAGACAAGACGGAGACCGTCGAGCAAGAGGATGACGTCCCTAAAGACCAGCTCCTCCTCGCTGTCTGCCAAGACGGAAGCATGACCCTCAACAGGTCGCCTTTCGAGGTTGAAGCCTTGAGCGAGACGCTGACCAAGAGGCTTCGCTCTAAGGCCAAGAAGGTCGTCTTCGTTGACGCCCATCCAGATGCAAACTACGGCCGCGTCATCACCGCTCTGGACATGGCACGCGATGCCGGTGCAGAGCGACTCGGCATGGCATCCCTCAAGACTGCGGACAACTTCACCGCCTGTTCAGCACCTGTAGAGGCTGCTGCAGAAGACGGGGCAGAGACCCCGGCTGGTTAATCCAAATGGAATTCTCGAACTGGTGTGCCTCCCATAGAGACACTGTCGACCGCTGCCTCCAGTCTCGCTTCGTCGATGCGTGGCCACCCCCATTTCAAGAGGCAACGCTGTACCCACTGAGGACAGGCGGCAAGCGCATTCGACCGCTGTTCGCAGTCGCAGCCTGTGAGAGTATCGGAAGCGAGGTCACAGAAGACTTGATTCACGTCGCTGCCGCTGTTGAGCTGATTCATACTTACTCTCTGGTTCACGATGACATGCCCTGCATGGACGACGATGACGAGAGACGAGGTAAGCCAGCTACCCACATTGCATTTGGTGAGCCCGCAGCCCTCCTTGTGGGCGATGCGCTCCTGACCGAGGCCTTTCGTACCCTCACCCACACAGACCTCTCACCCGAAGTACAGGTTCGCCTCATCGCCGAGCTCGCAGATGCTGCGGGACACGTGGGCATGATCGGTGGCCAGGCCGCTGACATCGGAATGGGTGGTGCAGTGACCGAAGTAGACAGCCTGATGCGACTCCACAACGGCAAGACCGGAGCCCTGATCAGAGGTGCAATACGCATGGGCGGTGTCGCCGCAGGGGCGTCGACAGAACAACTCAAAGCGTTGACTCAGTATGGTGAAGCCATCGGCTTGGCCTTCCAGATGGCTGATGATGTCTTGGATGCAGAAGAAGATGCCGGAGAAGACGGTCCACCCAGCTATGTAAAGTTGATGGGTATTGAAGAGACCCAGGCTCGTGCTCAGGCGCTCTTGGCGACGGCACTCGAGGCTGCAGGACGCCTGATGACACCAGACCGCCTGGTCTCGCTCGCGCACTTCACCGTCAACCGCGACCACTGATCCTGCATGGGAAAAGTTCGGCTCGACAAGCTGCTCGTTGACCGCGGTCTTGCCGAGTCTCGGCAGCGTGCTGTGGCACTGATTCGGGCAGGAGTGGTGCTGGTCGACAACACCCCAAAGGACAAGCCAGGAACTCAGGTGCCGGCGGACTCCGAGGTCCGCCTCAAGTCCAACCCACTCCCCTATGTAAGCCGAGGAGGGCTGAAGATCGCAGCAGCGCTCGACGCATTCAATGTGGACCCCACAGGTCGAGTCTGTGCGGACCTTGGTGCATCGACCGGCGGATTTACTGACTGTCTCCTCCAACGCGGCGCACAGAAAGTCTATGCGGTCGATGTCGGCTACGGACAGCTGGCGTGGAAGTTGCGCCAAGATGAACGTGTGGTCGTGATGGAGAGAACCAACGCCCGACACCTCGAGAGCCTGCCAGAGCAAGTCAGCCTCATCGTCGGAGACCTCTCATTCATCTCCTTGACCAAGGTTCTCCCGGCCATTCAGCGTCTTTCCGGCCAGGGAAGCGAGGCCGTACTCTTGATCAAGCCGCAATTCGAGGTCGGCAAGGCCTCCGTCGGTAAGGGAGGGGTTGTGAGAGATGAGGACGCTCGCCAGGCAGCCATTGAGATGGTTACCCGCAGTGCAGAGGATATGGGAGCTACAGCGCACGGCGTGATCGACTCTCCGATTCCGGGCGCCAAGAAAGGAAACATCGAAGCGTTGATTCACCTCAGTCTGGCAGCACCATGATCTGGATATTTCTTGTACTCGCTTGTGATCAAGCACAGCCACTACCGCCTTCGGCTCAAGAGCCTTCTCCCCCACCCTCACAGATGGTCAAGGCCGCTGAGGTCGAGGGCTTCTTGGTGGACGGAGTGAACAGTGACCAGGGGGTGCTGCTGCTGGTTGAGGCCTTGGATGACCGTGCAAAGTCACGCGCTAAGCTCCTCAGCCCATCTACAGTACTGGCCATCAAGCCCACAGTGTCGACCGATGCTGCAGAGCAATATCTGACTGGAATCGCGGCGGTCACCACCGTCACGATACTCTGCGATCGGGCTGACTGTCCCGAGGTTAATTCTGAAGCGGGACCAGCCACTTCTCCTGCCCGCAAGCTGTTTCCTGGGCGAGATCGATCGCGGGGTCAATGAAGGTCTGAGCGGTCCGACCATTGAGCGAGACTCGTGAGTCGACGTGGACCGCCCACTGGCCGCTCCCTTCTGACTCCAGCTCGCTGGCGAGGTGATGCGCGTATTTAAGAATGAGCGCTGGCCGTGTGGCCATCTTTCGGTTCTGGTACGCCGTGAGCCCATCTCCAGGATCAATCACCTTGTGGGTACCCCGCTCTTTATCCAAGGCGTGAAAGGTGACACGACCGACCTTACTTCTCAGCTTCATTCGCCAAGAGAAGCGATGCCCGAGCTCAGTCCAGCTGGTGTGACCAGGCAGAACCCAGGACCGGGCCGGTATGACCACCTGGCTCAACATCCACACGACAACGACTGGATAGATCCACGGTGCCACTTGAGCGCACTCTGATGGGCAAGGGCGCCGTCGTCGGCACCAGCTTGGTGGGAGAAACACGGTGGTGAGGACAACCATCATGACAGGGAAGATCCCGATCTTAAACAGCACACTATTGAAGAGATGAAAGAGCACTGCCAGTGCAAACCCGACCCAGCGCGTGCGCGTGAACATCAAGAGCGGCACAATTGCCAGATCTACAAACAGACCCGCCCAGGCCATCACCACGCCCGTGCCATCCATGGCAAGCCAACTGCCAATCACTGGCCAGTCTGCACGCAGGGCCATCCACTGAGTCATTGGCTCTCCAGCCAACCAGTCCGCATTGATCTTGGCGAGCCCGCCAAAGATGTAAACAACACCCACCTGAACACGAAGAAGATCGATCATCCACCGCGAGGCGAGCCTGTCCGGACTGAGCTCGACCAAAGCAAAGTACAGTCCGACAAGCAACACCAGGTACAGGTGGTTTTGATAGTAAGTCTGGTCCATCAGGAAGATGGAACCAAAGCCAAGCACAAAGATACCGGCAGCAACACGACTAAACGTGCCCCAAAACATCGCAGCAGCACAGACTCCCACAATGACAAACAGGCTGGTCATCGCCTCGAGACCCGCCGGCTGGAGCCACTCGAGTCCCGTCACACTGAAATGAAAATCAGGCTCGACATAGTAGCGATGGACCCAGCCCAT